>Ga0208564_1000027_pt1 | contig 138210 bp, 137 predicted proteins | sample AD_UKC073_MetaG_FD_184439 | JGI IMG/M metagenome (GOLD analysis project Ga0208564, IMG submission 184439) | Active sludge microbial communities of municipal wastewater-treating anaerobic digesters from USA - AD_UKC073_MetaG (SPAdes) (version 2) | ecosystem: Engineered > Bioreactor > Anaerobic... | reverse complement strand
AAGCCCTGATAGTATATAATTAATTTATTATTTTTATACCCCCCTCTGTTTTACCCAAATACTATTTTTTTCTGGTATAAAAAAAGAAAGGATTTTTACAAATCCTTTCTCATGGCTATAAAATATGTATAAAACAATTTTAGCCTTCTACTGAATCTTTAAAAGACTTTCCAGCTCTAAATACTGGAACTGACCTTGCAGGAATCATAATTTCCTCCCCAGTTTGAGGATTCCTTCCTTTTCTTTCACTACGATCCCTGACTTCAAATGTACCAAACCCAATAATCTGTACACTTTCCCTTTTAGCTTCAGCTTTGCGGGCTTCACCACTTAAAAATTCAACAATGGTATTAAAGACCGCGTTTACAGCCTCACCTGAATCTTTTTTGGTTAAACCAGTTTTTTCTGCAACAGCATCGATTAAATCGGTTTTAGTCATTCATTGTCACCCCCCTTTGTTCCTTGCATAATAATTTCATTACTTAATATTCGCGATATAACAATAATCTCCTGCATGTTTATGTATTTTTTTTTAAAAAAAGATAAAAAAATAGGGCTTAAGGATATTTTCCCTCAAGCCCTTTAAAAAAATACGCCGGCTATAGAATTATGCAGATTAATCCGCCACTACCTTCATTAACGATCTTCTCTATGGTATCCTTAATCTTGTATTGAGCAGATTCTGGCATTCTATATAGTTTATTGGCAATGCCTTCTTTCATTATATCATGAAGAGAACGGCCTAAAAACTCTGTTTCCCAGATGTCTTCTGGATTATCCTCAAAATCCTTCTGCAAGAATAATATTAACTCCTCTGATTGTTTTTCCGTACCAACAACAGGTGAAACTTCAGCATTTATATCAGCCCTGATCATATGAATAGAAGGAGCATTAGCCTTTAATTTTACCCCAAATTGATTGCCTCTTTTGATAATTTCAGGCTCATCAAAAATCATATCTTCTAAAGATGGTGTTACTATACCATAACCCTTTTCTTTAACATCTGCTAAAGCCCCGGCAATCCGATCATATTCTCTTTTGGCCACACTTAAATCCCTAACCAGAGAAAGTAGGTCAAGATCATTGCTAATTGTAAAGCCACTGATTTCTTCCAGAGTCTGATAAAATAGATTTTCCTGTACTCCAATAGCTATTTGTGCTATACCTGCTCCCAGGTCTACACTTTCCAGATAGACTTCCTGGGCATAATCATTATCGGCAAGGCGGAGAACTACATCTTCAATATCCCGGAGCTTTTCTGCCTCTTCAATTGACTTTAAAACACTTTCATTAAAGCTCTTGCGGATTTTGTTGTCTTCTGGCAGGCCTTTCACCCATGATGGTAAATCTATATATATTTCCCTGATAGGAAATTCGTAAAGAATATTACGCAGTATTGTTTCAATATTATCCCTTTTTAAATGCAAGCAATCAAGGGGTAAAACAGGTACAGCATATTTAGCACTTAGTTTTTCTGCTAATTGAATTGTTTTTTCATCCTCAGGTTTAGCAGAGTTCAAAATAACAATAAAGGGTTTTCCTATTTCCTTCAGTTCATTAATTACCCTTTCTTCAGCCATTAAAAAATTATGTCTGGAAATTTCCGTAAAACTCCCATCAGTAGTTATAACCAGACCTATAGTAGAATGCTCTCTAATTACTTTTTGAGTACCCAGTTCAGCAGCCTCTTGAAAAGGAATATCATGAGAATACCATGGTGTTGAGACCATGCGAGGACCATTTTCATCCTCATAACCCTGGGCACCAGGGACAGTATAGCCAACACAATCAATCATTCTCACTTTAAAATGAATATTTTCCCCTATCTCTACCCTGATAGCTTCTTCAGGCACAAACTTAGGTTCTGTTGTCATAATGGTTTTACCACTGGCACTCTGTGGCAGCTCATCTTTAGAACGTTCTTTGATATATTTATCCTTTATTAGAGGCAATACATATTCTTCCATAAATTTTTTTATAAATGTTGATTTTCCTGTCCTTACAGGCCCCACAACTCCTATGTAGATATCACCATTAGTTCTTTCACTTATATCCCTGTATAAATCAAATTCTTCCACTTCTTCCCCTCCTTTTCTATTATTTTAAGAAATAAAGTCATACACTTACTCTTTTCATCCCTCCTAATAAAAATTTTCTTTTTATAATGATTTTTAATATCTAACCAGGGGCAAGTAATAAACATCAATATATATATATGAAGGCAAGTCTAAAATATTACTACTTAAAAGCTATATTATCAGGCACTATTAGAAGTCCTATGTAAAATATATTATTTATTTTATTTCTATATTACAGTTAGTAGACACTTTCTTCAGCTTATTATTTGCCAATAAAAAAAGACCATCTCTCTTGAGATAGCCTCTTAATTTTACTAGCTATTAGCAGTTATCTTATTTTTCAACTACTTTTATTTCTTCTTTTGGATCTCGTAACATTAAGTCATCAACTGCCTGAAGTGGTGTCTTTTTTTCAAAAAGCACCTTATAAATTTGACTGGTTATAGGTATTTCATAATCATGGTCAGTTTTATGATACCATTCATAAAATGCCTTAGTTGTACGCACTCCTTCCACGGTTTGCTTGATTTCTTCTAAGGCTTCATTCAAAGTCAAACCTTCTCCTATCTTTACTCCCAGATTCCTATTCCTACTATATTTACTGGTACAGGTTACCACCAAATCCCCCATACCACTTAAGCCAGCAAAGGTCAATAATTCTCCACCCATAGAAATACCGATTTTACTCATTTCATATAAACCCCGGGTAATTAAAGCAGCCTTTGTGTTGTCTCCATAGCCAAGCCCATCTGAAATTCCTGCTGCAATAGCAATAACATTTTTAATAGCCCCGGCAATTTCTACACCTATTATATCTGGATTTGTATAAACTCTAAATTTAGAAGAACTCATTAATTGCTGGATCAGCTGAGCTGCTTTCCTGTCCTCTCCTGCAGCAACAACGGTTGTAGGCAATTCTCGCATAACCTCTTCAGCATGACTAGGTCCTGATAAAACGACCAGGGGGGTATCTGTATACTCCTTTATAATTTGGGAATTACGGAGAAAAGTACCCTCTTCCATTCCTTTTGCTGTAGAAACAATGACCTGGTCTTTCTTAATTATATTTTTTATAGATGCAAGGATCTGGCGATTAACATAAGTAGGAACAGCCAGTACAATGATTTTGCCAAAAAGAACAGCTTCCTCCAGAGAATCAGTTGCCCTGATTTTATCTGAAAGCTTTATTTCCGGAAAATATTTAGTATTTATACTCAATTTATTAATATTCTCCTTCAATTCTTTATCCCGGACATATATTAAGACTTCATGTCCATTGGAGGCAAAAACCTGTCCTATAGCAGTTCCCCAACTACCGCCACCGATAATAGCGATTTTCTCCAACACTATAAATCACCTTTCCTGTTAATTAAAGGCCATCTTATTTTATCTTCAGTTTTATTTAATAACCTTATAATGTTTGTCCTGTGTCTTAAAATAATTAAAAGGGCAAAAATAAGGGCAAAAATTAGATCATAGATATCTCCCTTTAAAAAATAAATAATTAAAGGAAGACAGGCCCCACTAATAATAGAAGCCAGAGAAACATAGCGGCTTAGTAAAAGGACAATAAGCCAGATTATAAAAAAGATAATGAAGCCCAGGGGAAAAAGAGTAAAAATCACCCCACAGGTAGTTGCCACTCCTTTGCCACCCATAAATCTAAGAAAAACTGACCAATTATGGCCAATAATTACAAAAGAGGCTGCAATTAAAAGATAATACCTGGCTAATTCTGGCGACAAGAGGCTTCTTGCTATACTTACGGCCAGAATAGCCTTTAAGACATCTAAAAGTGCCACTAAAAAGCCATATTTAAACCCCAGTAGTCTGCCAGCATTGGTAGCACCGACATTACCACTGCCATGTTCTCTAACATCTTTCCCTGTAAGTAATCTGGTCATAATATAGGCAAAGGGTATGGCCCCCAGTAGGTATGAAATAAGTATTACTATTAAAAAATTCAGCATAGAAACCTCCCCTAATCCCTCTTTTTCAAGTTAATTCTAATTGTAGTACCAATAAAACCAAAGGCTTTCCGTAAAGCATTCTCAAGATACCGTTCATAGGAAAAATGCATTAGTTCAGGATCATTGACAAAAAGAAGAAAAGTAGGTGGTTTAATAGCAACCTGAGTTGCGTAATATAACTTCAATTTCTTACCCCTATATCCTGGTGGTTCTCTTAAGAGAAATGCTTCTTCAAGGACTTCATTTAATAAGCCGGTTTTGATCCGCAAGGAATTTTGATCAATAACATATTCCAACAATTCCAGGGCTTCTGGAACCCTCTTTCCTGTCAGGGCAGAGATAAAGGTTATTGGGGCATAATTTATAAATTTAAGCTCATTATAGATTTCTTTTTTGTATTCCTCCATGGTATTAGTTTCTTTCTCAACCAGGTCCCATTTGTTGACAGCCAGGACAATGGCCTTACCATTATCATGGGCATAGCCTACAATCTTTTTATCCTGGCCAGTAACCCCTTCAGTAGCATCAATCAACATCAGGACTGCATCAGCCCGGTCAATTGCCCTGATGGTCCTGATAACACTATAGTACTCTACTGAATCCTTTATTCTGGCCTTCCGCCGCATTCCTGCTGTGTCTATTAGATTATACTTGACTCCCTTTATTTCTACCAGGGTATCAATAGCATCTCTGGTAGTTCCAGGTATATCACTGACTATAACCCGCTCATAACCGGCTAAATAATTAACAAGAGAAGATTTGCCTACATTAGGTTTACCTATTATAGCAATATTTAAGGCCTCATTATCAAGTTCATCATCTTCGAGCAGGGGTAAATTGTCCACAATTTTTTCCAGTAAATCCCCAACATTTTTGCCATGTTCAGCTGATATGGGAATGATCTCTTCAAAACCCAGAGAATAGAATTGCCAGGTTATTTCATCTACCAGGGAAAAATCATCTACTTTATTTATTAATAATAAAATCTTTTTATTGGTTTTCCTCAAATAATCAGCTATTTCCTGATCCAGATTTGTGATCCCACTACGGCCATCGACAACAAATAAGAGGAGGTCTGCTTCCTCAATGGCTAGTTGGGCCTGTTGACGCATTTTTTTAATAATCAGATCATCACTATCTGTCTCAATACCACCTGTATCTACCAGAATAAAAGATTTTTCTAACCATTCAATATCAGCATAAATCCGATCTCTGGTAATGCCCGGCTCACTTTCCACTATGGAAATACGGTTACCGGCCAATCTATTAAATAAAGTTGACTTGCCAACATTAGGTCTACCAACTATAGCAACTACTGGTTTAGCCATTCAATAACACCTCCAGCATTTCCTCTAAATTAGCCACAAAATATATCTTGAGCTCCGGAAACTCCTTTATCAGGTCTGAAACAGTCAGGTTATCTAAAAATAAGCCCACAGGGTTCAAAACAATATCAGGAATTATTATATATTCTGGTTTATTACTTAATTGTTTTATTTTATTAATAATATCTTGTCCGGTTAATAAGCCAGTTACTGTAACAGAACTACCAAAAAACTCATTTTCTACAGGAATAGTATAAATATCCAGCCCGGGGATTTCCTGTAATCTATTGACTATAGGAGCTAAAGCCTTATTGCCCAGGATACCGGTAATAAGACCTACTGTTTTTACAGGTATACTTTCAGGTAATGACAGGCTGGCAAACTCTTCCCACAGAAGACGGGTTAAGCCAATACCATTTTCCAACTGGCAAAAATCATGGTATTCTTCTACTGGTGGAATACTATCATTAGCCAGAAAATAAAACTCATCTGCAGCATAAAGAATGTTTTTGCCGTACAAGTCTTTAATCTTTTTCTGCCATTCTTTAACCTGGGCAAGGCTTTCTTTGGCCCTGGAATTAGTATATTTTTCAAGAAAAGGCAGGTTGAAACGATGTTCTGTTAAACCTACTGGTACAACCCCAATGGACAGTACATTGGGATATAGACTAATTAAGTCTTTTATTGATCTATCCAGCTCTGTACCATCATTATAGCCAGGACACAGGACCAATTGGGTATGATAAGAAATGCCCCTTTCAGCTAGATATTTGAGCTGTTCCATAATCCTTCCAGCCTGGGGGTTTTTCATCATTTCCACCCTCAAGGCCGGATTGGTAGTATGTACTGATATATAAAGAGGACTTAAATTATAATCAACAATCCTCTTAAAATCTTCCTCTTTTAAATTAGTAAGGGTTATAAAACTGCCCTGTAAAAAAGAAAAACGATAATCATCATCTTTGAGCAATAATGATTTCCTTAAACCCCCTGGTTGTTGTCTGACAAAACAAAAAAGACAATTGTTCTTACATAATTTTAACTGGTCAAAAATAATATCATCAAAGACCAGGCCTATACTTTCATCTGCATCTTTTTCTATCTCTATCTCCCAGATCTCTCCATCAGCTTTTTCGACTGTTAATACAAAAAAATCAGCTGCTATTCCATACTGATAATCTATGTAATCCCTGATCTCTTTTCCATCTATCTTTAAAAGATAATCTCCAGGAAATATCTCTAATTCCTCTGCTATACTACCTGGCTCTACAGCCCTTATCCTGATCATACCAATAATACCTCCTGTAAAGAGATAATATCATATTTCAGAAGACTAAGCAATAATTAAAGGTATTTATCTTTTACTCTGGAAACCATCTCGATAAATTTAGGATAAGCCAGCTGTAAACCTATAATACTTATTATACGGCCAGGAAATACAAATCCTAGACGGCGGGAAAGGAAACCTCCAATCCGGACCAGGATATTTACATTCTGCAGGGCATTGATTAATATCAGGTCTTTTTCTGGAATACCGTACAATTCCATGAGATCCTTTAACAAATTAATTACCGTCTCATCAGCCCCACCCATGCCCTGGACATATATTTTATTTCCCTCCTGGTCTATCCCATATAAAATAGGTGTACCAATCTCTTCTGTTTTTTTCTCATCAAAATATGGTATTTCCTTAATTTCCTTAATACTTGCTACCCTATTATCGGGTAACAAACCCAGATGAATAGCTGCTGAAAGGATAGAAGAATGGGCTGCCCCATAACAATGGTAGATTATAATCATCTTCTCATTCCTTTTGCCTCCTGTAGATCAATCTACAGGAGTGTTTATATAAGTATCTGGCCAGACTTCTTAAACCCAATCTTTCTGTTAAAATTGCCAGTTTAATATACTTTTTTTCAAAGGGGGAAATATCTATTATTTTATAGTTTTCTTTTACCCTGAACATACTTAAATAACCATGAAAGGCCTGCAAAACTATCCTCTTCTTTTTGCCTCCCAGCAATAAAAATATTTTTCTGGTCTTTTCTGGATATAGCCTGAAGAAAACCTTCTTTTCAGTTTTATATCTTTGATAATCTTTTAAAGCAGTTAAAAAGATCTCATTAAAGCCTTTTTCTTTTTCATAAAAAAATAAATAAAAGAAAAATAAGGGTAGAGGGCTTAATTGGCTACAGAGAATAATAATTAACTTAATCTCCTCCCTTAGTGTCTGACAATAATTTTTATTCCGTTTTCCAGATCATGAACCATGGCCAGTGTAATCCGGGCCAGCAAACTACTGAGTTCCTCTACTTCTTCCTCATTATCTGCAAAAAAAATCGGTGCTCCACCAGCTACTTTGTCCCTTAGTTTTTTTGTGGTAATAATGGCCAGTATATTATTTTCACTCATCCAGAACCTCCTTAATCTGCAGCCTTTCTCCCTATTTTATCTTTTAATGGTTTCCGCTGTGAACTCTCCAGAACTGGAATCCTTTCTACTGCTTCTTTGATAAATATTTCATCAGGTTCCTGGGGAATAAAGATTATATTCAGGCTTCCATTATCAATATTTAGTCTGGCCAGAGGAGAAAAATGCTGTAAACCCAGATCTAACTTTATTCCCATTAGAATAGATAGATCATGTAAGATGGCCTGTCTCTGGCCCAGATTGGCCAGGGTAGCCCTGGCATCTTCATCCCTGGGAATTATTTTTACCCCTATTCCTTCCCTGGACCAGATCTCCAATGCCTCTTCTTCCCCTACATTCATCATAATCACTTCATCAATACCAATACTTTTCTTTTTAATACTTATTTCTACCACTTCCACATCAGCAATATCTCCAACTGTAGGGCCTTTCATAAAAGAATGTAAACCATAGGCAACAAGACTGCCACCAAGAAGGGCAATATACCAATTGCTATAATAATAGATCAGGTTGGTAGTGAAAGAGCTAATTAAAGCCAGGTAGTTCCTGGCCTCAAATAGTTTTGCTATCCCTTCTATATAGGCTTCCCCCCTGGGTATCAACTCAGTCTTCTCTATCTTGGCCAGGCTTTCTCTCTCCATTGACCTTACATCTCTGAATTGCTGGGCTGCAATAGTTATAAAGGTTATAGCAATAAACTCCTTTTCCAAGAGAAGGGGAATAACCAGGGCTCCCAGGGCAGCTGCAATAGCACCAAGGGTCAAATGTATAACATAAGAATGAGGATAACTGGGGAACTGCCGATAATCAATTTTTAACATTAGTGCCCTGGCCAAAAAGCCAAGCAACAAACTGAAGAAAAACATCTCATCATATTCAAACATCCACTAATACCCTTTCTATTTTAGCTCCTTCCTGAAAAAAGCCTTCAGTCGTTTACCTACTCCCCCTAAACTTCCTTCATTAATCAAAAGATATATAAGGACTCCTATTCCTGTTACACCAAGTATCCAGATAATACTGGAAAATATTCCGGCATTTTCCTTCTGGCCTGTCCCTCCCTTACTGGCAAAAAGGAGTTTGCTGACCGGTTCAGCAAACAATTGAGCACTGGCAATGGCCTGTTCTTTTGTTGTTACATGGGTACCAAATTCCAATAACAAGGAATGGGGAGCAACATGTTGGTTATAAACTCCTTTTCCATAAAAAATACCCTTGATTAAGCCGGGATATTCTTCATCAGCAAGGGCCTTTAATCTCCTGGCAAATTGATCATTAACCTTTTGATTTGGGTTTTGCCTTCCTACCACCAATCTTATCTGGCTTATTGTTTTTCCATTAATCTCTTTCAGGTATTCATCTTTTCTGGGGATAGCATCCCGGTGAAGATCAAAAATTATATCAGGTTCTTCCTGTACCAGGTCAGCTACTGTTCCCCGGGAACGTTCATAAGCAGCACCATCATGAGGTAAATGTAGGTTTTCACTCTTGACAACTGTAATCCCTTTCTTCTCCAGGGCTTCTTTCAAGGCATCTCCCACCTCATGAATTTCCCCGACTCCATCTATGTTGACTGGACCAGGCAAATAGGATTCATCATTATGGGTATGATAAATGGCAACTGTTTTCTTGCCCTCTTTTGCCAGGGGGATCTGTAAAGTAAATTCAGGACCTATATCTGCCAACAAATCTACCTTTCCTTTTTTCTTACAGATGGCCTTGTTGCCTCCTACTTCTATTATTTCATATTCTATATTATCCTCATCAATATATTTATCACCAACATTTACAGCCAGGGCAATAGCAAAAATATAATTGTCTTCCTGGTCATAAACCCAGCAGATATCTTCTTCCCTATGGCCAATAATTTCACTATTATTTTGCCCATATAAAGGTAGATACAGTAGGAGACAAAAAAGTACAAAGAAGACTTTTATCCTTTTCACTCTTCTCCCCCTTTTCCAGAATGTCCTCCAGTTAAGCGTTCCAGGGATTCTCCCAGAAATTCAGCCAATAAGACAGCCAGGACACCAGAAATAATTATACTATCATAGACTCCAGCACCACCTATCCGCAGCTGGCTCCTGATCTCTCCTGTCAGTAGCCTATAATAGATAAAAAGATTATATAGTAAAAAGCCAATTGTTCCGGCTATAAAGGATGCCCTCCTGGACCTGCCCAGGAGATAGGCAATCAGACCACCACTGATAGCATAGAGATACATGGGATCAATTATATCTCTACCATGACCAAAATCAGAGAAAATAATACTGATAGCATAAATGGCCAGGCCAGTCAGGAAAACAGCAACTAGGGTTCTTATTCTCTCTTTCCTGGAATCTGCCTTTATAAATACATAAACAGACAATAATAAGGGGATAAGGCCTCCTCCTATATTTATTGTCAAGAGAGGGTTTCTCTTAATTGTAAGGTCAAAAAAACTACCAATGATCATTAGGGCAATAATTAAGAGGGCACTTTTATCTGTTAAATAAAGGCGGTCCAGTACCCTGTGAGCAGCTCCAAGATAGACTAATAAACCGATAATCATTAATAAAATAATACCTGTTGTCATTCCTTCACCTCAGAATTTGTCCTTATCTACACAGGATATTATCTCACTGATTTCCTCTTCTTATTCTCCTTCCTGAAGATTATTAAAGAACTTCTGGAGATAATGAATAAGGCCATCTCTTTTATGAGATGGCCTTTAAAATCCATATTATGAGTTTTTATTCTTCTTCTGTATTAAAGATATATCCCCTACTAATTCTCTAATGGTTACTCCTCCAGTGCTTTCTTCTTCTTTTGGTTCTTCTGTTTTAACAGGTGCCTTGACAACTGGTTTTTCCTGCAACTCTTTAATACTCAAACCTACCCTCTTTTGTTCTTTATCTATATTCAGGATTTTAACCTGGACCTCTTCTCCTTCACTGACCACCTCATCAGGGGTTTTCACATGACGATGGGATAATTGGGAGATATGGATTAATCCTTCCACTCCCTCGGCTACCTCTACAAAAGCACCAAAATCAACAATTTTGGTTATAGTACCACTTATTACATCTCCCTGATCATGTTTGCTGATAAATTCTTGCCAGGGATCGGGTAATAATTGTTTATAACCCAGGGAGATTCTTTCTTCTTCTTTATCTACACTCAATACCTTTACTTCAATTTCCTGGCCTTCTTCAAAGAGTTCAGAAGGATGGGCAATTCTACCCCAGGACATTTCGGAGATATGTAGTAAACCTTCTATACCTCCCAGATCGACGAAAGCTCCAAAATCAACTAATTTGGTTATCTTTCCTTTTAAAGTCTGGCCAGCTTCCAGACTTGCCAGGGTTTTTTCTTTCTCTTTTTCTTTCTCTTCTTCCAGGACTTCTTTGGCAGAAAGAACTACATTGTTTTTATCTCTCTCTACTTCAATAACTTTCAGGCGTAAGGTTTTTCCTACATATTCATCTAAATTTTCCACAAAACCAATGTCCACATGGGAGGCAGGTATAAAACCCCTTAAACCTACATCAGCAACCAGGCCGCCTTTGACAACCTTAGTTACTTCAGCTTCAATTATTTCGTTATTATCATAGGCTTCCAGAATCCTTTCCCAGGCTTTTTCAAAATCTGCTCTTTTTTTAGAAAGGATCATATTACCTTCACTATCTTCCAGGGTTAAAACAACTACATTTATTTCTTCATTTAATTTAACTACTTCATTAGGATCATTGATATCTTTATATGATAACTCCCTTAAGGGAATGAAGCCATCAGTTTTGTAGTTTACATCTACATAAACACCGTCTTCTTTGATTTGGCTTACAGTACCAGTAACAATCTGGCCCTTTTTCAAATCAGCTATACTGTAATCAATTTCTTCATTTAGATTATTGTCTTCTTCAATTGGACTTTCATTATTCACTTCAACAGTATTTTCTGCAGCTTCAGCCCCGTCAATTACTCCTTCCTCTGTAATATTTTCATCAATTTGTAAATCTTTTTTTTCTTCACTCATAGCCTCAATAACCTCCTTGATTAACCATTCAGGGGTCGATGCCCCTGCAGTAATTCCTATTTTTTCTTTATTTTCTAACCACTGCTTATTTATTTCTGCAGCAGTTTCTATATGGTAAGTTGGGGTACCAGTTTCCAGGCATATTTCAGCAAGTCTTTTGGTATTTGCACTGTTATAGCCCCCAATTACAAACATTACATCTACGTTCTTTGCAAGTTTTCGGGCCGATTCTTGTCGGCTTTCTGTAGTATTACAGATGGTATTATATACCTTTAATTCTTTACTTCTTTCTATAACAGCAGAGATTAAATCCCGAAAAGATTCCGGCGATTTAGTAGTCTGGGCTACAAAACCTATTTTATTACTCAATTCAAGGGAATGCAAATCTTTTATATCATTAACAATATAGGCTTTACCCCCTGTAGAACCACAGATACCCTTAACTTCTGGATGATCAGGATCACCAAAGATAATGGTCTGGTAGCCCTCGTCTACCAGGTTTTTGGCCTCTTTCTGGGCTTTTTTTACAAAAGGACAGGTAGCATCAACCACATGTAAACCTTTTTCCCTGGCTGCCTTGATTACAGCCGGGGAAACTCCATGGGATCTGATTATTACAGTTCCTTCTGTAATCTCATCCAGGGAATCAATGGCCTTAACACCCTTCTCTTCCAGTTTTTTTACAACCTGAGGATTATGTATAATTGGTCCCAGAGTGTATACCGGGGTATTGGAGTCCTGGGCAGTTTCCATGGCACTCTCTATAGCCCTTTTTACTCCAAAACAGAATCCTGCTTCTCCAGCTATAATAATATCCAAATCCTGTTACCTCCCCAGGAAAAATATGCTTTTCTCTAGTATATCCAGAGGACTGTAATTAATACATCAATATACCTTTTCGCCATTCATCTCTATAATCCTGCTTAAATTTGAGAAATTTGTATTTTAAAGTTTATCCAGCTCTGCCTGAATTTTATTCATTATATATGTACCTGCTTCCTGTCTCTCTTCTTTGCTCAGTTTACGGTCATAGTATTGATCTAAATAAAAAACCTTACCAAAAGATACCTTTGCCTTCATAGTTTTATATTTTATACCTACTGGTACTATAGGGCTTTTTCCCTCAATAGGTATTAAGATAGAACCAGATTTTGCCTTTCCCAAACTTTCTTTAGAACCTCTGGTTGTTCCTTCTGGGAAAATACCTAAGACTTTCTCCTCTTCTAAAATTGCCAGAGCCCCTTTTAAAGCACTTCTATCTGGTTTACCTCTTTTTACCGGGATTTGTCCTATTTTTCCAAGCAAATATCCCAGGAGGGGTATTTTAAATAATTCCTCTTTAGCAAGAAAATGTATTTTACGCTTCAAAATACAGCCTATTAAAGGAGGGTCATAGTATCTTACATGGTTAGCCATTATAACCAGTCTGCCTTCTTTTGGTATATTTTCAAGGCCATAAATTTCATAGCGATAAAATACTTTAAAAAACACCCTAAATAAGAAGGCTGCAAAGCTGTATAAAATATTAACCATCTCCTTCATCCTTTATGTAAGAAAGTATTTTATCCAACACTTCCTGTATTGACATCTTACTTGTATCTATTAAAATGGCATCTTCAGCTTGAACTAAAGGGGAAACCTCCCTTGTAGAATCTTCTAAATCCCGTTCAGCAATCTCTTTTTCTATTTCAGCCAAACTGATAGCAATACCTTTGGCCTTATATTCTTCCCATCTCCTCCTGGCCCTTTCTTCCAGGGAAGCGGTAATAAAAAACTTATATTCTGCATCTGGAAGAACCCGGGAACCAATATCTCTGCCATCCAGTATAATCTTACCACTCTTGGCTATCTTCCTTTGTATCCTGGTCATTATTTCCCGGATCTCTTTATTTTTGGCAATGGTAGAAACATTATTATCTACCTCTTTACTTCTAATTTTATCAGTTAGATCCTGGCCATTGATAATAATATGACTGATATTGTTTTCATCAGGAGGGGTAAAATCCATCTCTATATTTTTGCATAATTGTACTATATCATTTCCTTCTTCAGGATTTAGGCCCTTCTCCAGAGCCAGATAAGTTATGGCCCGATACATTGCCCCTGTATCAAGATACCTATAACCAAGTTTTTTGGCCAATAATCTGGAAATTGTACTTTTTCCTGCACCTGCTGGCCCATCAATTGCTATGACTTTGCCCATCTAAAAACCAGCTCCTTTAATGTATAATGCTATATATTCTATTAAGGTTTAAGAAAATCCTCTTTTCGACTGGATTTATCTTTTACTTAGTTTTTTTAAGATAGCACAGAAATCAGGAAAAGAAATCTTGATGGCTTCAGCATCTTTTATAAGAAAAGATTTTTCAGTTATTAAGCCTGCAACCATAAAGGACATGGCAATCCGGTGATCATAAAAGGAGTCTATCTCAATACCACCCTCTAGTCTAACTGGTCCCTCAATTACCATACCATCAGCCAGTTCTTCTACATTAACTCCTAATTTCCTTAAACCCTTTACAGTAGCACTAATTCTATCACTTTCCTTAACCCTCAATTCAGCAGCATCTTTAATAATGGTTTTTCCTTCCGCCTGGGAAGCCAGGACAGCCAATAAGGGGAGCTCATCAATCAGAGCAGGAATAAGTTCACCTTCAATATTTATTCCTTTTAAAGTACTGGTCCTGGCCCTAATATCAGCCAGGGGCTCACCTGCCTTTTCCCTGATATTAAAAAGCTCAATCCTGGCTCCCATCTCCCTGACTACCTTCAGGAAACCATCCCTGGTAGGATTAATACCCACATTTCTAAGGATTATTTCACTATCTGGGGTAATAAGGGCAGCAGCAATAAAAAAAGCAGCAGAGGATAGGTCTCCAGGCACTTCTATCTCCTGTGCATGTAATTTTAAGTCACCTGTATTATTGATAGAGATCTCTTTTCCCCTTATCTCCAGCTTAACCCCAAAAGCCTGTAACATCCTTTCTGTATGGTCCCGGCTGTATTCTGGTTCAGTTATTTTTAATTCACCCTGGGCATAGAGAGCAGCCAGAAGTAAAGCAGACTTAAGCTGGGCACTGGCTACAGGTAATTTGTAATTTATACCAGAAAGCTGGCTTCCTTTTATACTCAAAGGAAGGTATTTATCTTGTCTAGACCAAATTCTGGCCCCCATCTTTTCCAGGGGTATAATCACCCTGTCCATGGGCCTGGTATTCAGGTACTTATCTCCCGTCAAGACAGAATAAAACTTCTGTCCTGCCAGGAGGCCTGTTAAAAGTCTTGCAGTTGTACCAGAATTACCACAATAAAGGATATCCTGGGCTTCCTTTAAACCATATAAACCTACACCCTCAACTCGATAAATCCCTTCTTCATTTTTCCTGATCTCTACTCCCAGTTGCTGAAAGATATTTAAGGTATGTAGGCAGTCATCACTTTCCAATAAACCTTTTATATATGTATTCCCCTCAGCAATTGCAGCCAGGATAAGAGCCCGATGGGAAATTGATTTATCTCCAGGCAAATTAATATCACCCTGAATTGTCCTGGCCTGAAATGTTTTAAATGACATTATCAGTCTCCTCCCAGAGTTCTTCCTGTAGTTTGCTTCTCTTTATTTTTGCTGCTTCCATTATTTTTATCAATTCCTTTTCTTCTCCTGTTAAGAGAGAATTTTTAAAGGATAAGAGGGCATTTATTATTTTGTCGATTTTATCCAATATAAATTCCTGATTAGTAAGAAATATATCTTTCCAGATTAACGGACTGGAAGCAGCTATTCTGGTGAAATCCCGGAAACCTTGTCCCATAAATTGGCTTATTTCCGGAAAGTCTTTTTCATACTTAATGACTTCATTCATCAAGGCAATGGCAATCACATGGGGAAGATGACTGGTTAAAGAAACCAGATCATCATGTTTTTCACTATCTATATAAATAATTTTAGCCCCGATTTTCTCTAATATTTTTATTAATAATTCTTCCTTTACAGGTCTTCCCTGGTCAGCAATAAGGATATAGCTTTTATTGCAAAACAAATCAGCATCTGCAGTTTTGGGACCACTTGTCTCCCTGCCAGTCATGGGATGTCCACCAATGAAATTTAATGCTGGAAACCTCTGCTTAATCTCCTTACAGATGTAGGTCTTTGTACTGCCTAGATCTGTTAATAAAGTCCTTTCCAAATTTAAGTAAGGCATGATTTCTTCCACAACTTCTATTGTTGTAATAACAGGTACAGCCAGAAACAAAAGATCAAGCTGAGAAATGTTTTCTTTATTTAATTTAGCAGTAATTGTTTTCTTCTGGTAAGCATAATCCAGGTTTTCTGTATTATTATCATAGCCATAAGTTTTTATACCTGGACAATATTTTTTAATTGCCATAGCCAGAGAGCTTCCCATGAGACCAAGGCCAATAATCCCTACCTTCATCATAGCTCACGATCCACCGCTGCAGCTATTTTCTTTAATTCCTCAACCAGGGAGGCAAATTTTTCAAATTTCAATGATTGCTGGCCATCACTCATAGCTTTTGTTGGCTCTGGGTGTACTTCAATGATCAAACCATCTGCTCCCATAGCAACTGCCCCCTTGGCTGCCGGAGCAACCAGGTCCCAGTGGCCAGTACCATGGCTAGGGTCAATTACTACAGGCAAATGACTTAATTTCTTTAAGACTGGAATACTTACCAGGTCAAGGGTATTTCTGGTATAGTTTTCAAAGGTCCGGATTCCTCTTTCACAGAGAATAACATTATAATTTCCTTCTGACATTATATATTCAGCAGCCATTAAAAACTCATTATAGGTAGCAGATAATCCTCTTTTCAATAAAACCGGCTTCCTGGTCTTACCTACTTCCTTTAATAAGAAAAAGTTCTGCATATTACGGGCCCCGATTTGAAAAATATCAGTATAATTTCCAACCAATTCTACATCCCTGGGGTCAACTACTTCTGTTATTACTGCCAATCCTGTCTCATTGCCTACCCGCCGTAATATTTTTAAACCTTCTTCCTCTAAGCCCTGAAAACTATAGGGTGATGTTCTGGGCTTAAAGGCTCCACCACGAAGAACAGTAGCCCCATATTCCTTAATCTTTTCAGCAGTTACCCGTACCTGTTCTTCATTCTCCACTGCACAGGGCCCAGCCATGATCATGATTTTTTTATCACCTATACTTAAGCCCTCTTTTATCTCTATTACAGTAGGATCCTCGCTAAAGGTACGGCCAGCCAGCTTGTAGGGGTCCAAAATTGGTACCAACTTATCAATCCCTGGATATGCTCCCAGAGATTCAATCAATTCTTCCCGATTTAAATCCCCTATAATACCTATAATCATCTTTTTTGCTCCCCGGGAAGGATGGGTAGTAAAACCTAATTCTTCAACCCGGGACATAACCTGTTTTATTTCTTCTTGTGTAGCATCATCCCTCATTACAATAATCATCCTACTCTCTCCTCTCCTTCTCATTATTTATATATAAATCAGGCCGTAGTCTGACAGCCTCTCTTAAATAGACATGTTTTATTTCCTCCAGCGGAGCCTTTCTATCTATAAAAACCATAACCCTCAAACACTTCTCCAGGGCCCCCTCTACCTTCATTTCCTGAAAGCAAAGAAGAGGGACCTTGTCCAGCCCCATCTCTCTGGCAGCTACTGCCGGGTAGACAGCATCAAGATCAGTAGTAGCTGTAAAGATTATGCTAACCAGTTCTTCATTTTTAATTTTATTTGCGTCCAGAATCTCTTCCAACAACTCGGTACTGGCTGCCAATATTTCTTCTTTGGTATTTTTACTAACAGTAATTGCTCCACGAATAGCTCTCATAAAAACTCAACCTCAAAATTGTATTTTCCATTTTAAAATGAAACACCCCTGAAATTAGCCAAGGCTGCTTTGCTAATAAGGGTGTTTTTGTATTCCTGGAATTTTTAATATTTTATCATATTAGGTTTTAACTGTCCAGTATTTCAGCCTATACTTTCTCATAAAACTGAACAACTCCGAGTACTTTCTCTTCCCTATAGATTCTAAAAATTTGTCCTGTATACCAGGTCTTTATATTGGAGGATATTTCTCCTACTTTAAACCAGAGGGGATCTGGACAAAAACTACAATCCAGTACCAGTAAATCCCCTTCCTTTACTCGTATCTCCACAGAACCTTCTGCAAAATTAGCCACTCTTTGCCCATTTTTTACTAACCATACCTGGGGTAAGGAATAAGTCTGGAGGAGTTCTATATTTATAACACCCTCTTCAACTATCAATTGGCCGGGTCTAAACACCTCCATTACTGCCTGGTCCTGAAAAAAATTCTTAATAGATACTTCCATAACCTTTAACTTACTATAGGCAGAATCATTACGCATAAGAAGCTGAACACTTATTAATAGAATAAGAATAATAAGAACTAAATTTATAAAAAAACGTTCCAGCCTGTGAAAAAAAATCATTTTAAGAACCTCCCGGGATAATAGTTTATTATATCTTTATGAAAAAAAAGAAGAAATTATCCCGGCAGCTTTTATTAGACCCTTCTTAATTTTTTAATCCTACTTTTTTTGAAATCCTTGCTTATTTTCTTAAAACCCTCCAAAGCTTCTTTTGCTGCATTTTGTTCTGCCTCTTTTTTGCTATAACCTTTTCCAATTCCTAATAATTGTTCCCTGTGCCTTACCTGTACTGTAAATAATTTATGGTGATCAGGGCCATCCTCCCGGACCACGTGATAAACAGGGCCTGCTATACTATCTTTTTGAATATATTCCTGTAAAATAGTTTTATAATCCTGAATATATTCCCCTTTTTCTACTTTTTCAATTTTATCCTTAAAATGTTTGATAATAAAATTTCCTGCTATTATTATCCCCTTATCCAGATAAATTGCTCCTATTAAGGCTTCTATAGTATCAGCCAGTATGGAATTTCTATTACGGCCACCGGAGAGGTCCTCCCCCTTACCCAGGAGAATATATTTACCCAGATTTATATTTCGGGCAACAGCAGCCAGACTGGGCTCACTGACTATAACAGAGCGCATTTTTGCCAATTCCCCTTCTGGATAATCGGGAAAATTATCAAATATATAACTGCTTATGATAATACTCAAAACAGAATCACCGAGAAACTCCAGCCTCTCATTGTCTCTTAAGGCTAAATCAGTATTTTCATTACTGAAAGACTTATGGGTCAAGGCCCTTTGGAGTAATAATTTATCTTTAAAATTTATCTTTATTTTTCTTTCCAGCTCATTGATTAATTTCTTATCCAGAAGAGAAGCCATTATTTAAACCCCTTTTATTCAATTTTACCCATAACCAGACAGGCATTTTGTCCACCAAAGCCAAAGGAATTACTCATAACATATTTTAGTTCAGGATATTCTCTGGCCTCATTGGGAACATAATCAAGATCACATTCGGGATCAGGATTTTCATAATTTATAGTAGCCGGTACAATAGCTTCTTTTATAGCCTTGGCACAGATAACTGCTTCTACTCCACCGGCTGCGCCCAGCAAATGGCCGGTCATGGATTTGGTAGAGCTGACCATTAATTTATAGGCATGATCCTTAAATACTGTCTTAATGCCATTAGTCTCCAGTTTGTCATTGAGTGGTGTAGAAGTACCATGGGCATTAATATAATTCAGGTCTTCTTTAGCTATACCGGCTTTTCTGATAGCTATTTCCATAGCCCGGGCTGCTCCCTCTCCTCCCGGGGAAGGTTGGGTCATATGATAGGCATCTCCAGAACTACCATAGCCAAGTAATTCAGCATAGATCCTGGCCCCTCTTTTCCGGGCTGACTCCAGTTCTTCCAGGATAACTATACCACCACCTTCTCCTATAACAAAACCATCCCGTTCAGCATCAAAGGGGCGACTGGCTTTTTCGGGCTCATCATTTCTAGTGCTCAGGGCCTTCATATTGCCAAATCCCGCCAGGGCAGAAGGAGTTATAGATGCTTCTGTACCTCCGGCAATCATAATATCAGCATCTCCTCTTTTGATCATCTCCATAGCCTCACCAATAGCTGTAGTTCCTGAAGCACAGGCTGTAACAGCATTACTGTTAGGCCCCTTAACCCCGGTATATATGGAAACATTGCCAGAGGCCATGTTGGAAATCATCATGGGTATAAAAAAAGGACTAATTTTTCTGGGCCCTTTTGTAATAAGTCTTTCTATTTGCTCCTCTAATACTTCAATACCACCAATACCGGAGCCAATTAATACACCAATCTTTTCCGCATTCTCTTCATTAATTTCAAGACCAGAATCCTCCAGGGCCTTGTGGGCAGCAAAAACTGCATATTGGGTAAAGAGAGCAAGCCTTTTTGCTTCTTTTGCAGGAATATATTCTTCTGGACTAAAGTCTTTTACTACTGATGCAATCTGACTGGGATATTCAGTAACATCAAATTTTGTAATTCTGCTAATACCTGATTTACCATTAATAATATTATTCCAGAGCTCCTCAACAGTAGTGCCTAAAGAAGTAACTACACCTAAACCTGTTATTACTACTCTTCTCTCCATAATCTCAACCCTTTACTTATTTTTATCTGCCTTAAATTCTACACAACAATATCCTTCAGCTTAATTGGTGGTAGAAAGGCCCTATTAACAGGGCCTCCCTGTTATAAAGAATATATAAGAGATTATAAATTCTCCTCAATATAATCTACTGCATTTTGAACAGTTTTAATATTTTCTGCATCTTCATCTGGAATTTCCAGGTCAAACTCTTCTTCAAAAGCCATTACTAACTCTACCACATCCAGGGAATCTGCTCCCAGATCATCTATAAATGATGCCTCAGGAGTAACTTCCTCTGGATCAACTCCTAATTCCTCAACAATAATCTCTACTACTTTATCAAAAATTTCAGCCATTATTTCACCTCCTTTCAAAATATCCTACATGAGCATACCACCATCAACATTTATAACCTGCCCATTTATATAATCTGCTTCTGCTGATGCCAGGAAACAGATTAAATTAGCCACATCTTCCTGTTTTCCGAATTTCTTTAAGGGTATAGCCGCTAACATGGCTTCTTTTACATTCTCCGGTAAAACTTCCGTCATCTGGGATTCAATAAAGCCAGGGGCTACGGCATTGGCGGTTATACCTCTACTGGCAACTTCCTTGGCCAGTGATTTGGTAAAACCTATTACCCCTGCCTTTGAGGCAGAGTAATTGGTCTGTCCGGCATTTCCCATAATACCGACTACAGAAGCCACATTAATAATTTTGCCGGCTTTTTGCTTCATCATTGGACGGAGGACTGCTTTTGTACAATTAAAGACACCTTTCAGGTTGACATTAATAACTGCATCCCATTCTTCTTCCTTCATCCTGAGCAAGAGATTATCCCTGGTAATCCCTGCATTATTAACCAGGATATCAATTTTCCCAAACTTCTCCAGGGCTTCTCCAATTAATCTCTCTGCTTCCGTAAATTTTCCTATATCTGCTTCAATAATATGGGCCTGGCGGCCTAAATTTATGATTTTTTCTCTTACGGCAGCAGCATTCTCTTCTTCAGCTGCAAAAGGATAGTTAATAATAATATCAGCACCCTCTTCTGCCATCCTGATGGCTGTTGCAGCACCAATCCCCCTGGAACTTCCCGTGATTAGAGCAACCTTTCCCTCCAATCTCATAATATACCCCCTTTTTATTTATTTCAAGAGATAAGTTAAGCAATATCCAGACTTCTTCACTAAATAATATTAATTATTCTCCAATGTTTCCTATACTTGATATTTATTTAAAAAATCCTGCAAGCTTTTCATATCTTCAATATTATAAGTCCTTAATGATGAGTCTATTCTCTTTAATAAACCCCTTAAAACCTTTCCTGGTCCCAGCTCTACAAAGAGTTCAATACCTTTATCTCTAAGTAACTGAATGGATTCAACCCACCGTACACTATTGCTTAATTGCTTTATTAATAACTTTTTTATCTCCTCTGGTTCCTCCATAAGGTCAGCGCTGACATTGGATACTACGGGTATTTCTGGTTTTCTAAATTCTATTTGATTAATCTTTTCTTTAAATTCCCTGGCTGCTACTTCCATCATGGAGGAATGGAAAGGCCCGCTTACTTTTAATACAACTGCCTTTCTGGCCCCCTTTTCTTTTGCCACTTGACAGGCTTCCTCCACCAGCTCCCTTTCTCCTGAAATTACTATCTGGCCAGGGGAATTGTAATTGGCTATTTCACAAACACCCCTGTCACTGATTTCCCGGCAAATCTCTTCAAGAACATTATCCTCCAGCCCAATGATAGCCGCCATCCTTCCCTTGTTACCTGGTACAGCCTTATTCATCAATATTCCTCTCTGTCTTACCAGCCAGAGCCCTTCTTCAAAACTAAAGACATTGGCTGCTGCCAGGGCTGAATATTCTCCCAGGCTGTGACCAGCTACCAGGGCCGGGTAAATCCCTTCTTCCCTTAAAATTCTATTAACTATATAACTAATTGTATAAAGGGCAGGTTGGGTATTTTCAGTCAGGTTCAGGTCTTCTGCTGGACCATTAAAACATAGTTCAGCCAGATCCATTGCCAGGATTTCACTGGCTTTAGCCATTATATCTGCTGCCAGAGGGAAATTTTCCACCAGTTCCTTACCCATGCCAACATACTGTGAGCCCTGACCTGGAAAAATAAAGGCTATCTTCATCTTACCAGGCCCTCCTGTAATTTTTGCAGGAGTTCTTCTGCTTCCCTGACAATTTCTTCAATAATTTCCCCGACAGGTTTAATTTCCTTGATTAAGGCAGCAATTTGTCCAGCCATTACACTACCATTTTCTATGTCTCCATCAATTGCTGCTTTTCGCAAACTACCGGCAGCTAATTTTTCTATTTCCTCTTTATTGACTCCTTTTTTCTCCATTTCATCAAGAGTCCTGGTCAGTGTATTCTTTAAATTCCTTACAGGATGGCCTGTAGACCTGCCTGTTACCACCGCATCCCTATCTCCTGCCTTAATAATAGCCTCTTTATAGGCAACATGGGCAGTACATTCCCGAGAAGCAACAAAACGGGTTCCCATCTGGATACCTTCTGCACCAAGAGCCAGGGCGGCAAGGAAACCTCTTCCATCAGCAATTCCGCCAGCCGCAATTACCGGTATCTTTACTGCATCAACCACCTGGGGAACCAGGGCCATGGTAGTTATATCTCCAATATGTCCACCAGCTTCAGTCCCTTCGACTATAAGGGCATCTGCCCCAATCCTTTCCATCCTTCTGGCCAGGGCGACTGTAGGTACTACAGGAATTACTTTAATTCCATTTTCTTTGAATCTATCAATATATTTTCCTGGATTTCCAGCTCCGGTAGTAACTACAGGGACCTTTTCTTCTATAACCAGGTCAACAATTTCGTCTACAAAAGGGGATAAAAGCATAATATTAACTGCAAATGGCTGATCAGTAACCTCCTTCAACTTCCGGATCTCATTCCTGATAATATCAGCCGGGGCACTACCTGCCCCTATAATACCTAAACCTCCAGCATTACTGACCGCAGCTGCTAATTCTCCAGTAGCAATCCAGGCCATTCCTCCCTGCAAGATAGGATAGGGGATCTGTAACAAGTCTGTTAAACGATTATCCCTAATCATTTTATACACCCTCATTCCATTCAATAACAGTAGAAGCCCAGGTCAAACCTGCTCCAAAAGCTACCAGGACAATAATATCACCATTTTTAATCAGGCCTTCCTCCCGGGCTTCAGCCAGGGCTATAGGTACAGAAGCACTGGAGGTATTGCCATATTTAGGTAAGTTTACAAAAACCTTATCCTCTGATAACTTTAATTTATTGGCTGCTGCCTGAATAATCCTTGTATTGGCCTGATGGGGTATAAAAAGATCTACATCTTCTGCTTTCAGGCCAGCTTTTTCTATTACCTTAACAGCAGCATAACCCATGGTTTTTACAGCAAATTTGAAAACCTGATTTCCTTCCATTCGGATATAATGTTCTTTTTCTTCTATTGTTGTTGTACTGGAAGGTTTCAGGGAACCTCCCGCTGGTATATAGAGACTCTTTCCCCCACTACCATCAGCACCCAGTTCAAAGGCTAACATACCACCCTGATCAGTAGCCTGTAATACTGCTGCACCAGCCCCATCCCCAAAAAGGACACAGGTACTACGGTCTTCCCAGTCTGTTATCCTGGATAGAATCTCGGCACCGATAACCAGGGCATTTTTATAAAGGCCACTCTCTATAAACTGGGCTGCTACAGCTAAACTATATACAAAACCAGAACAACCTGCTTCCAGGTCAAAGGCAGCAGCATTTTTTGCCCCCAGCCTTTCCTGGACAATACAGGCAGTAGCCGGAAAAGGCATATCTGGAGTTACTGTGGCAACAATAATTAAATCAAGCTCCTCTGCTGACAGGCCGGAATTTTCCAGGGCCTCCTGGGCTGCATAAAAGGCAATATCTGAAGTAGAGACATCATCTTCTACTATATGTCTTTCTTTGATACCGGTTCTGGTGGTAATCCATTCATCACTGGTATCAACCATCTTTTCCAGATCCTTATTTGTCAATATCTTTGGTGGAATATATTTTCCCAGTCCAGTAATTGTTGCTTTTTTACCCATCTAATTCACCACCCTGATTTATTTCTTTCTGGATCTCATCCACAACTCTACTCTTTATAGTCTCTCTGGCTACTTTTATGGCATTACTAATAGCCAGAGCATCTGAACTGCCATGACTGATAATAACAACACCATTAACACCCAACAGGGGTGCCCCTCCATATTGGCGGTAATCAATTTTATCTTTTAAGACCTTTAAATAGGGCCTGATAAGCAAGGCACCAATTTTGGACCTGATACTACTGGTAAAGGCTTCTTTTAATAAACTGAAAACAAAGGAGGCTACTCCTTCAGTTGTCTTTAAGACAACATTACCTACAAAACCATCACAGACTATCAGATCACAGCTGCCATTGAAGATATCCCGTCCCTCTACATTACCTAAAAAATTGCTGATTCGCTGGTCTGCTTGCAGGAGATCATAGGCCTCCTTGACTAATTGATTGCCCTTTTCTTTTTCTTCACCAATACTTAAAAGCCCGGTCCGGGGATTATCTATTCCCAGAACTTTTCTGGCATAAATCTGCCCCATGATGGCAAATTGCTGTAAATGTTCTGCCTTACAATCAGTATTGGCCCCATTATCCATTAAAATTGTCTGTCCACTTATACTGGGAAAACTAATCAGTATCGAGGGCCTTTTGATCCCCTTCAGCCTACCCAGGCCAAAGAGGGCTGCGGCCATAACAGCTCCGGTATTGCCGGCAGAAACAAAGGCTGCATCCTCTTCCTCCTTCAGCAGGGATATTCCCTTTACTATGGAGGAATCCTTTTTATGTCTAATGGCCCTGGCCGGGGAATCTTCCATAGTAATAACTTCTTCTGCATTATAAATCTGTAATCTGTCTTTATTATAATTATCTCCTAATTCTTTTTTTATATCACTTTCCCGTCCTACCAGGATAATTTCTATATCATCATAAAGCTTGATTGCATCAAGAGCCCCTTTAATTATTGCAGATGGTGCATGATCACCACCCATAGCATCAAGGATAATTTTCATTTACTCCACCTCCTCTTTGGCAAATAAAACAAACTCTCCTGTGAAGACCAATTCCTCACCATTATAAGAATTTACCTCTACAAGATACCTGGTCTTTTCAGCTCTTTTAACTACTGCCCTGGCCCTGATCTCTTCTCCAATTCTTACTACCTTATGGAAGGTAAGATTAGCCTTACCAGTCAGAACATTACTGGCATCTATCACAGCCACTGCCAGGGAATTAGCCTGGGCAAAAAGGAAATGGCCACGGATAACCTTGGAGCGTTGTAAAGCCATTTCTGGAGTTGTAAGCAATAAAGACTCAGAATACTTACCTAACTCCAGGGCTATTAATTCACCGATAACTTCCCCTTCGCTGACAGATTTTAATCTTGCATAAGCAGAAGCAGCATGCCTGGTCCGTTCCCTTAATTCAGGAATACCCAGAATTAAACGATCCAGCCTGATAGTCTGAATACTGACATTAAAACGCTGTGCCAGTTCCTGATCTGTCAATAAAGGATCTTTCTCCAATAATTCTATCAATAGTTTCTGTCTATCCTCTTTTTTATATCTCATTATTACCACCTATTAATACCTGGTCCTAATTATTTAACAATATTATAATTGATCTATGTAAAGATTGCAAGAAATATTTTCCCAAATGAAAAAAGACCCTATACAGGGTCATTTATTCTTATTCACCGACAACCTCTTTGCCTTTATAATGGCCGCAAGACGGACATACTCTATGAGGTAATATTAACTCATGGCACTGGGGACATTCAATTAAATTAGGAGTATTCAACTTCCAGTGAGTGCGTCTTTTTAGTTTGCGGGATTTTGAAGTTTTTCTCTTTGGTACAGCCATAATCTAACACCTCCTTATCCCTCATGATCAGCTTTTTTATAAAAATCTTTTAATATTGCCAGCCTTGGATCAATAGTTTCTCTTTCACAATTACATTCTTCTTCATTGAGGTTTTGGCCACAAACTGTACAGAGGCCTTTGCAATTTTCGGAGCAGAGATTTTTTATCGGTAATGCCAGGAGGATATTTTCCTGTAAGATCCCGATAAGGTTAATCCTCTCAATGCTCTCCACTTCTTCTTTAAGTAATTCTTCCTCTATCTCTACTTGTAGCTCATACTCGAATTTTTCCAGACACCGATTACAGACAAGGGACAAAACACCAGATAATTGCCCAGTCAGCACAAAAGAATCACTGGTATTAATAATATTCAAATCCAGATCAAAGAGATATGGGGTCTCTATTTCCTGCTTCTGGAATTCAAAAGCCGGTATTTTGATCCTTTCCTGTATTGATTTTGAGCTGCCAGGTTCTTTGAGATTACTTAAATCAATATTCACTCTTTCATCACCTCACAGGAAACCACAATTTATTATAATAGAAACCCTCATCTCTTGTCAAGAAGAAGATATTAAATTAAAGCAAGAGTATCTCTGGCAATCATTAATTCCTCATTGGTAGGTATTACAAAAACCTTGACAGTGGAATCAGCTGTAGAGATCTCCTTTTCTTCTCCTCTAACCTTATTGGCTTCTGGATCAAGTTTTATACCCAGGAAACCTAATTGCTCGATGATATTTGCCCGGGTTTCAAACTGGTTTTCACCAATTCCAGCTGTAAAGACTATGGCATCTACTCCACCCATGGCAGCCATATAGGCACCAATATATTTTACAATACGATAATCAAAAAGCTCCAGGGCCAGTTTTGCCCGGTAATTACCATTTTTAGCTGCTTCACTCACATCCCTGGAATCATTACTGATTCCTGAAATACCCAAAAGGCCGCTCTTTTTATTCATTATTTTGTCCATCTCTTCAATAGTCAGGCCTTCTTTTTCCATAATAAATTTGATAATGGCTGGATCTATATCTCCACACCGGGTACCCATTACCAATCCTTCCAGTGGTGTAAGTCCCATTGAAGTATCCACACATTTACCATTGGCAACAGCTGCTATGCTGGCTCCATTACCCAAATGACAGGATATTATTTTTAGTTCTTCATAAGGCCTGTTCATTAATTGGGCACAACGCCTGCTGACATAGCGATGTGAGGTACCATGAAAACCATATCTTTTTACCTTGTATTTTTCATAATACTCATAAGGTAATGCATAAAGATAAGCCTTTTCTGGCATGGTTGTATGGAAAGAGGTATCAAAAACTGCTACCTGTGGTTTGTCTGGCATCAACTTTTTACAAACCCTGATCCCGGTCAAATTATGGGGATTATGAAGGGGGCCCAGATCACAATACTCTTCTATAATCTTTACTACCTCTTCATCAATAATTATTGATTCAGTAAATTTTTCACCACCATGAAGAACCCGGTGGCCAACAGCATCTATCTCATCAATATCATTAATAACACCATATTCCTCATCCAGCAAAACATCCATCATGAGCCTGATACCTGCTGCATGATCGGGTATATCTTGATCAATCCTGGTCTCTTTTCCCTCATGGGTTTCATGTTCCAGGAATGAATTAGCAATACCTATGCGTTGAATTCCTCCCTTAGCCACTACAATTTCTTCTTCCATATTAAAGAGTTGATATTTGATCGAAGAACTTCCAGAATTAATTACTAATATTATCATCTCTGCCTCACCCTTATATCTATTCTTTTATTTGTTCTTTCTTTAACAAGTCTTTCCCCTGCTGCCATTATTCTGCCTGTACAGAAGTAATAGCAACAATATTGATAATGTCTTCAACTGAACAGCCTCTGGACAGATCATTAACAGGTTTTGCTATACCCTGGAGAATTGGCCCTACTGCCTGGGCCCCAGCCAGCCGCTCTACCAGCTTATAGCCAATATTACCAGACTGGAGGTCAGGGAAAACAAGGACATTGGCCTTGCCTGCTACTTCACTATCAGGGCACTTGGTCTTGCCTACAGCAGCAACCAGCGCAGCATCAGCCTGTAGTTCTCCATCCAGTTTCAATTCAGGTGCTTTTTCCCTGGCAATTGCTGATGCTTTAACAACCTTATCTACTAATTCATGTTTAGCACTGCCCTTGGTGGAAAAGGATAACATGGCTACCATCGGCTCTATTCCCAGTAAGGTTCTGGCAGTTTCTGCAGAAGAAATTGCTATCTCTGCCAGTTGTTCCTCATCGGGATTGGGATTTACTGCACAATCGGCAAAAATAAAAGACCCCTTTTCACCATATTCACAGTCAGGCACCTGCATAATGAAAGCACCGGATACAATTGAAACACCAGGCCTGGTTTTAATAATTTGAAAAGCTGGTCTTAAAACATCACCGGTTGAGTTGATGGACCCTGCTACCATACCGGCAGCCCGTCCAGTATGTACTAACATAGTAGCAAAATAGAGGGGATTCATTACTTGACTTCTGGCTTCTTCCTCTGTAATCCCTTTGTGTTTTCTTAATTGAAAAAATTGCTCGGCAAATTCATCCAGTAATTCTGATTGAACAGGATTAATTAAAGTTGCACCATCAACACTTACACCAAGGTCCCTGGCCCTACTCTTAATCTCCTCTTCTTCGCCAAGAAGATAAAGGTCTGCTATACCTTGCTCAAGTATTGACGCTGCAGCCCTAATTACCCTTGGTTCATTGCCTTCTGGTAAGACAATATATTTCCTGTTCTCACTGGCCCGCTTTTTAAAGCTTTCCAATAGATCCATTCTTAAATCCCCTTTCTGAAATATTTAATTTTTACCTAATAAACAATTTATTCTAAACTGTAAACAGAAAAGAAAGTAGACAAATTGTTTATTGAATTTATTTCTGTTATCATTATATTATAATACTACAAGAGATAAAATTATCCTTTATTTTGTATTAAAGTATTACTTCTCAAAATTTTAAGACGATTAAAGGAGAAAAATGTATGAATACAGTAGGTATTATCAGTGAATATAACCCCTTTCATAAGGGCCACCTCTATCACTTACAAAAAGCAAAAGAAATAACAGGATCCAGGACCCTGATTGTAATCATGAATGGTAATTTTGTACAAAGGGGTGAACCTGCCTTACTGGATAAATGGACCAGGAGCAAAATAGCCCTGGCCAATGGGGCTGACCTGGTCATAGAACTACCCCTTATTTACGGTATCCGGAGTGCAGAGTATTTTGCCAGTGGTGCTATTCAGATACTGGATAAAAGCAATATTATAGATAGTATAGTTTTCGGAAGTGAAACAGGCCGGATTGAACCCCTAAAAGAAATCGCCAGGATTTTGCTCCAGGAAAAAGAAAATCTAGAGGAAATATTACAGGAAGAATTGGCCAGGGGAAAAGCCTTTCCTGTTGCCAGAGAGACTGCCTTAAAAGACTATCTCCTGGCAAATCCCGATAGGTTTTCTTTTTCACCAGGAGAACTTCTAGAAATCCTTAATGAACCAAATAATATCCTGGCTATCGAATACCTCAAAAGCCTGGAAGATTTAAAGTCAGTTATTCATCCTTTTACTATCAAGCGCCTGGGTAGTGGCTATCATGAGAAAGAACTAAAAAATACTATTGCCAGTGCCACAGCCATCAGGGAATTGGTATATCAGGGTAAACTGGAGAAAGCTAAAGCCTATCTCCCGGAAAATACATACCAGATCATGAGTAAGGCCATAGAAGAGGGAATAGCTCCTGCTGATCTGGATAATTTCAGTCTAATGCTTATTTCTTCGATTAGAAAATTAAATATAGAAAAGTTAAGAGAATATGCCGAAATTAATAATGGGCTAGAGCACAGGATCTACAGGGAAGTTCACCGGGCAGGTAAATTTAAAGAATTAGTCCAGAACATAAAAACCAGGGCCTATACCTGGACCAGGATCCAAAGAAATCTCCTCCATCTGTTTTTTAATCTTAAGGAGGAGGATTTTAATTATCTTGATCAGTTTGGACCACAATATATCCGTATTCTGGGTGTCAGCAAAGAAAGGCTGGACCTCCTGGGAAGACTAAAAAATAAAGCCAACCTGCCGGTAATAGTCAATCCAGCTGAATATCTCCGGGAAATTGATCCTGAGAGTAAAGACCCTTTAATTAAATCTTTAAGTTATGATATCCTGGCCAGTGATATTTATAGCCTCTTATATAAAAACCCTGCCTACAGGCAGGGTCATCAGGATTTCACAAGACCACTGATCAAATACTAATTCTGCCTCAAATATTCTATAGCATCATCAATTGTTTCAATAGCTACCACCTTAATATAAGTGGCAGTTTCCAGGGCTTTTTCATAGTTTTCCATAGGAACAAAAAATAATTCAGCTCCCTCTCTTTCAGCAGCTATTATTTTCTGCTTTACTCCATCAATAGGGCCGATTTTCCCATCCAGGTCTATTGTCCCGGTGCCAGCAATCCTTCTTCCCCGGGTTATATCTTCCTCCACCAGCTGGTTATATATTTCCAGGGCAAACATACCACCTGCTGAAGAACCACCGATATTTTCCGTATGGAAATGGACCTTTCTAGGAAAGGTATAATCATTACTGGTATAAATAGTAACCCCAATAGAGGGGCGGGGCTCCTCATCACGTTCAAGATCTATTGTTTCCATAGTATAATCCAGGATCTCCCCATCCCTGTCTACTGTTATAGTAACTGGATCTCCAATATTCCGCTTTTGAATTAACTCAACGGCTTCCGTATCTTTAGTAACTTTCTGTCCATCAACAGCAATAATCAGATCTCCCCTTTCCAGTTTGCCACGGGCAGCACCGTTTTTTAAAACATCTGTAATCCTGATTCCGTTATTTTCAATCTGGACAGGCAAGCCTACTTTTTGAAGAGCCACTGCTATTGCTTTATTCTGACTATCCTGCATAAATTCATCCATAATCTCCAGATATTCTACCATGCTCATGCCTTCTGGAAGGTGTTCTGACATATGGCCCAACTCTACACCAGTGGGTTTGCTGAGTTTAATATATATATAATCCAGTATAGTTGCCCTCTGGGTTGATACAGCAGTCAACATAAATTCTCCCTTGTTTTCTTCTTTATAACCATCTTCTACTGTTATTATTGAGGACAATTCCTGGGCAACTCCAGGAGCCATAATCATATAAGGGGTAGGAAGAAAAAAAAAACAATAATACTTATAAATAGAATACCGGCTATACTGCTTATAAAACCATTCTGTCTTGACATTTAACTTCTCTCCTTAATGATTTCTTTTATCTCTGGCAAAGCATTATAGATAGCTTCATAACCTGCTGTAAAATATTTCTCATAATTATGCAAATCAAAGGTATTTGTACCAGTTAGATCCGGTTTTATTATTATATCTGCCTGTAATTCCCTGTAATTTTCCAGCTCCCTCTGTATAATGTCAAAGGTATTAAATAAGATATCAAAAATAGTATTAGCTGTATAGGAGACATTCTTTACTCCCACATCAACAGCAATTACTATGTCTGCTCCCATTTTCCGCACAGTAGAAACTGGAACAGGATCAAGAACTCCCCCATCAACCAACAATCTACCCTGGTGATAAAAGGGAACATAAATACCAGGAATAGAAGTGGAGGCCCGGATAGCCCTGGCAAGGGAACCCTTATTTAATATTATGTGTTCTCCCTTTTCAATATCACAGGCAATTGCACTAAAAGGAATCTTTAAATCTTCTATATCTTTTTTCTGGGTGATGATTTCCAGAAAAGCCAATAACTTATCTCCCTTAATCAGGCCTTTTCTGGGAAAGGTCACATCACTGATAAAATCCCAGTCAATCTCCCTGGCAATCTCCTTCATATACTTTACTGGCATACCAGCAGCATAAACACCTCCAACAAGGCTGCCGATACTGGTACCAACAATCATATCAATAGCAATATTCTCTTTTTCCAGAACTTCCAATACTGGTATATGGGCCAACCCCCGGGCTGCTCCACTGCCCAGGGCCAGACCAATACGGGGTTTTTTCCCAGACATCCAAGTTTTACCCCCTTTAAGAAATAGACAAAATTCCTTTTAAATAAGTATTCAGTCCTTGCATAAATATAAAAATAATTCTATTATATTATATAGTATGAAAGAAAAAATTGCAAAATCAGGTGAAAAAAGATGTGTGGAAGATATTATTTAAAAATTAATATTGATGAATTGCTGGAAAGATACGGTATTCTAAAAAGTGATCTAAAGCTGGAGCTAGATCAGGAAGTATTTCCTTCCCAACAGGTACCTATTATTATTTACAGAGAAAGGCCAGAATTAGAACTGGCCCACTGGGGATTCCCCTCCTCCTATCAAAAGAGCCTGCTTATTAATGCCCGTTCTGAAACCATCAGACAGAAAAAAACCTTCCAGGGCCCCTTCAATAGTCAGAGATGTATAATTCCCGTTAATGCCTTTTTTGAATGGAGTAAAGAAGGGAAAAAAAAAATTAAACACCGGATCTTCCTGGAGAAAGAAAAGTTTTTCTCTCTGGCTGGAGTATATAATCTTTTCCCTGATAAAGAAGGTAAACCAGGAATTAATTTTGTAATTATTACTACAGAAGCCAATAAAAAGATACAGGAAATCCACAACCGGATGCCGGTAATACTGAATAAGGAAGAAGAGCTGGCCTGGCTTAATCCAGCTTCAGATCCGGTAAAATTACAGGAATCCTTAAAACCATACCCAGATGAAAATATGGTTCTCCAGCCTGATGATAAGCAATTGAGTTTTTCCTTTTAAATACTTAACTGCTATGTCCACCAATAGTTGTCTTGATCCGCTCTCTGACACTACCAGGCCGCATACTCTTGCCAAAAAAAAGGGCCTTATAACCATATTTATTCTCAAGCCTATCCTTAAGCTTGCTCAATTTTAGCTCTTTCAAATGATCAGTAAATAAATTCAACTGCATTTCTCTTGAATAGGCCAGGTTCCCCAGGGCCAGGCTTACCCTTCTTACCGCCTGCCCCTGATAATTTTCCAGAAATAATTCCAGGGCCAGCTGATAAATATCACTGGTCAGGTTGGTATAAGTCTCCCCTGTTCTCTGTAAATGAAAACCGGCCTCTTTTTCCTCCTTACTATAGCCAAGGCCTAAAATCACTGTTTTCCCTACCAGATGGCTATCCCGGGCCCGTTTACCAACCTCTTCTGCCAGATCAAAGATAACGGTTTTTATTTCTTCCTCATTATTATAATCTTTAAATAAGGTAATACCCCTGCCTATGGCCTTATGAGGGTCATTATAATGGCCTTCCAGTTTAGAAAGATCAACACCCCAGGCATGATAATAAAGCTGGTTCCCCATGATACCAAAGCGATCCTCCAGAAAATCCAGGGGTAATTGGGCTATATCCCCGACAGTATTGACACCAATCTTATTAAACCATCTACTCATCCTCCGGCCTATTCCCCAACATTTTTCCACCGGTACCGGCCATAATTTTTCCTTAACATCAGCATAGGTCCATTCGGCCAGGCCCTTTTTCTTCCCCTCTATATCCATGGCTACCTTAGCCAGAAACATATTAGGACCCAGACCCATGCTGGAGGGCAGGGCAAAATCCCTCTCTATCCTCTCCTTGATCATCCTGGCTACCTGTAGTTTGTCGCCAAATAACCTTTCTGTTCCGGCCAGTTTTAACCAGGATTCATCAATTGAATAAACATGAATGGCATCAAGGGGGACAAACTCTCTAAATAAGAGGGTAATCTGTAAAGAACGTTTCAAATATAAGCCCATCCGGGCCTCTACTATTTTAATTTCTTTTTTTTCCGGAATTTCATACAATCTACTACCAGTTTTAATATTATATTTCTCCTTAAGGGCAGGAGAAGCAGCCAGGACAACAGAGCCGGAACGGCTCTTATCACCTACCACTGCCAGGCAAACCTCCAGGGGATCCCAACCATGCTCAACTGCTTCAATACTGGCAAAAAAAGACCTTATATCAACACAGAGTATCTTATCATCAGGTAACTCCTCATAATTTATTTCCATAACAGAACACCCCAATTTTTATTTACAAACACCTGTTTGTTTAGCTGTATTTTACCATACATTTGTTCTGTTGGCAAGCAAAAAAAACACCATAAAGCCTTAATGCTTTATGGCGTATTTCTCTTCTTCTTTTAGCTCAACAGTATTTAGCTTCAGTATTTGTTTAGTCCGATCTCCCTTTTCTAAAGAATTCAGATAAACAATTTCATAGGGGCGGATCTTAATCACCTTTAATTCTTCTCCTCCATATTCCAGGAGATAGGGGTCAGGAGCATAAATCTTCGCTTCATCGATTAAAAAAGCATCCCCTGTACTGGATTTAGCCTTTCCAAAGACCTGTACACCCTTGATCCGGCGATAATTAATATATTCTGTATTAACCAGTAAACAAACAGTAGGATTTTCTGCAATAGCCTTAAACTTCTCTCCACCGGCTGAAATAATATATATATCCAGGTCAGCCCCCAGAAAATACTGGACTGGACTACTGCGAGGAATATTATTTAAACAGGTAGCCAGGGAAGCCTGTCGATGCTCCTTTAAAAATTCCCGGATATGTTCTTTCAACTCAACAGGATCCATAAGCCTATTCATCGATAACAACCCCTTCTGGCATATTGATTTTACCCTATATTATAACCAGAAGTCTTGTTTTCATACCCTTATTCCCAGTTATTAAATTTATTTTAAGGGACTTTATTTCTCTATATTAAGTTTATTTAAAACCAGTCCTGTTAAGAGTTTAGGATAAAAATCCGTAGATTTCTGGGGCATCCTTTCTCCAGCATCAGCAATTTTTTTAAGGTCTTCAATGGGAGTAGGATTAAGGAGAAAGGCAGCCTGATACTCCTTCTCCCCCTTTTCCAGTAGTTCCAGGGCTTTGTCCCGGTAACGGATATAATCTATATTTTTATTTTCTGCCAGGGCTTTTTCATCTATACCAAGATATCTTTCCAGGATTAACTTATGCAGGATCACTACATCCAGTTCCCTCCAGGCCTTAGAACGATCTGCCAGCACTTCTTCCATAATAGAAGTATCTTTCAAGGTCAGGGAATAATAGGCAGGATCCTTTTTGGCCTTTAAACCAATAGTATGTAATTTATCCTGACTTTCATCCAGGTCCTGATATAATTCAGCGACAGAGTTAAATTTTTTGATAATAAAATTACTTGCCGCTGCTGCCAGCAGGCTCTCCAGGTCAAAATCAGCCAGTCCATAAACTAAACGATGGGTAGCCAGAATACTGATTCCTGGATCATCTATATTAACAAAAGTCATCAAGCGATTTTCGAAACCTTCTGCTCCGATGGATTTCCAGCCCTTTTCCAGACACTCATTCCTGAAATTCACAGCGGTCTGATAGCGGTGATGCCCATCAGCAATATAGAGGATTTTATCATCCATTTCCTCCTGAATTGCCTCCAGGATTGCCGGATCACTTATCTGCCATAATTTATGTATATTCCCATCTTCATCATTTACCTCTACAGCAGGCTCCCGATCCTGAATGGCCTTATCCAGTAAACTTATTATCCGCTGTTCCTGGTCTGAATAAAGCATAAAAATATGGCCAAAATTTGCTTCTGTTGCCTGCATTAATTTCAGGCGATCTGCTTTTGGGGCATCAAGGGTATTTTCATGGGCTTTGACTGTTTCCTCACCTTCTAATTTACCCATACCTACAAAGCCTTTCCGCACTTTCTTTATTCCCTCTACTTCATATTCCTGCCAATAGACATAAAAGGAAGGCTCTTCATCCTGAAGCAAAACCTCTTCAGCCAGCCATTTTTCTAAATAATCTGCTGCTGCTTCATACCTATCCTTGCCAGCTTCACCTTTATTTAAGATTAACCTGACAATATTATATTCACTAGCCTGATAATACCTTTCCTGATCAGCAGGGTCAATCCGATCATAGGGTTGAGTTACCACTTTATTTAAATCTTTTACCTTTGCAACATTATACCGATAGCCTCTAAAGGGATATACCTTAGCCAAAATAAAACCTCCTGTAAATTATATTTTTATACATAAGATAACATGATTATACATAATAGTCAAGGCTCCTTATAAATCAAGTCTAAAAGCAGAGAAGAAAATACACTCAACCAATCCTTCCAGAAGAACATAAAGAAGGAGAAGAAAATATGCCTGGTTATAAAATATAGTACAAGACAATATCTATTATATAAAAGGAGGTAAAACAATGTATAGTAAACAGGAAAACAAATATCTCATAGCTGCTATCCTTGCCTTATCTATTACAGTCTTTATTATTATTTTCTCTGAAGAAGCCTTTGCTGCAGCCCTGGAAGGCTTAAGGGTCTGGTGGGAAATAGTCTTTCCTTCTCTCCTGCCCTTTTTTGTGATAGCGGAAATATTAATGGGCCTGGGAGTTGTACATTTTTTAGGTGTTTTACTGGAACCCTTAATGCGGCCAGTATTTAAAGTGCCTGGTGTTGGTTCCTTTGCCTTAGCCATGGGTCTGGCTTCCGGCTACCCCATAGGGGCCAAAATAACCAGTAACCTGAGGAGAAAAAAACTATGTACTAAAACAGAAGCTGAAAGACTCCTTTCCTTTACCTGTACTGCCAATCCTTCCTTTATGCTGGGAGCAATTGCAGTAGGTATGTTTCGCCGGGCTGACCTGGGCCTGATTATCGCTGCCACCCATTATATTTCCAGTATCCTGGTGGGAATCCTCCTCCGTTTTTACCGGGGAGAAGAATCCAGTACTGGTATCCTGGATTCCAGTAATGGAGTAGGACAGAGAAAAAACATCTTCTCCAGGGCAGTAAATGAATTAATCGATGCCCGTAGAAAAGATGGCCGGGATATTGGTCAATTATTAGGCGACTCTATTAAGGAAGCTATTAATACTATCCTGATGGTTGGAGGCTTTATTATCCTCTTTTCAGTCCTGACAAGAATTTTTATTGTAACCGGGCTGGTAAATACCATTGGCCGTTTATTGATGCTGGTACTGAAACCCTTTGGCATCAGTGAAACCCTTATCTTGCCTTTAATCAGTGGTATTTTTGAAGTAACCAATGGGGCCAATCTGGTCAGCCAGGCTCAGGCTCCTTTACTCCACCAACTGATCATGACCAATATTTTGATTGCCTGGAGTGGCTTATCGGTCCATGCACAGATCGCTACAGTAATAAATGGCACTGACCTAAGGATAAAACCTTTCATTATGGCCAGAATATTGCAGAGCATAATTGCTGGATTTCTCACCATACAGTTCTTTAGATTTAGTTCCCTGGCAGAAACAACCTTCCTGCCCATCCTGAAAGGCAGTAGTCCTGTAAATGTATTTTCTCTAGCCCTATTATTCTTCCTGCTTTTATTATCTATCTCTCTTATCCTCTCCCTTAGCATCTATTTATTGAGAAAGATAAAAATCATCTTCTTCTACCATTCCTGAAAGCTTTTTTAATAAAAAAACACCTCCAAATAGATAGTCTAATTTTAACTAATTAGACTGTCTACTTTGGAAGTAAAATAAAGTTCAGTAAATATATTTGCCTTATTATAAGGCATATTTTTCTTTTAAGGCTTTTTTAACCAGGTCCGGGACCAGGCCATCTATATTTCCCCCAAATTGAGCAACTTCCTTCACAGCACTGGAACTTAAATAAGCATATTTAATATCGGTCATAAAGAAAATAGTTTCCACTTCCCTATTTAACTCTTTATTCAATAAGGCCATCTGAAATTCACCTTCAAAATCAGAAACAGCCCTCAAGCCTCTAATAATGGCTATGGCCTTTTTCGATCTGACATAATCCATAGTTAAACCAGAAAAAGAATCAACACTGACATTGTCCAGTTCTTTAGTAACCTCTTTTAACAGGTCTACCCTTTCCTCCATAGTAAAGAGGGGTTGTTTTTGTGGATTTTTGAAAACAGCCACTATAACCTGATCAAATATTTGTGCTGACCTTTTAATAATATCTAAATGACCATTGGTAACAGGATCAAAACTCCCTGGATAAACAACTATCTGCTGCATCTATTGCCCTCCTTTTCTGAAAAGACTTAAAGCCGTATCATCATATCTTTTATAATTTATTAAGGATAAATCTCCTATCTCCTCTAATTTTAAATCCCGTTCATGTTCGACAACAATTATCCCTGCTTCTCTAATCAGGTCCCCCTTTATCAGCAGTTTTAAGACCTCATTTACATATCCCTCCTGATAGGGGGGATCCATCAGGATCAGATCATAAGTGGATTTTTCCTTTCTTAAAAAACTAAGAACATCTCCCTTTATAATCCTGCCCCTTTTTGCAAAACCGGTTATATTCAGGTTCTCTTCCAGGACCCTGCAGGTTTTTAAGTCTTTTTCTACAAAAGTCATCTCCCTGACTCCCCTACTCAGGGCCTCAATTCCCAGGCCTCCAAAGCCAGCAAATAGGTCCAGCCCTTTCTCTACCGGCAAATATGGGGCTAGAATATTAAATAAGGCTTCTTTAATCCGGTCAGAAGTAGGTCTGGTTAAACTACCTTTTATGGATTTTAATCTTCTACCCCTGGCCTCACCAGCAATTACTCGCATCTTTACCCACTTATCCTTGTCTGTAATCTAATTCTTATTTTTTTTAAAAAAAAATATTTTATGTATATTATATATAAAATTAGAGATAATACTAATAGTTCCGTTTCGGGATGAGGATTTAGGAGTAAGAAAATAAGTCCTCCCCATTAAAAACTCTTCCTCCAATTTCTCCTCTCCCCGGGAGTTGACCTGGTCAACTCCCTTTTCTATTATAAATAATTTAGAAAGTTTATACCTTCAAGTCCAGGGCATTTATTTTTTTATATAATTCATTATAAATACTCTGCCAATTATCAATCTTGATTATATTTTCCGCTTCTTCCCTGGCTAACTTAATTAATTTATGATCTTTTAAAATATTGGCTACTTTCAGATCAGGCATACCGGACTGTTTTGTACCAAAAAACTCACCCGGGCCACGAATCTCCAGATCCTTCTCGGCAATTATAAATCCATCATTGGTTTCAGTCATTACAGAAAGGCGTTTCCTACCTTCCTCTGTACCAGGATTACCTATTAAAAAACAATAGGATTGCTGACTGCCTCTCCCAACTCTTCCCCGTAACTGATGTAATTGAGCCAGGCCAAACCTCTCCGCATTTTCTATTATCATAATTGAGGCATTAGGTACATCAACCCCTACCTCAATCACAGTTGTTGAAACCAGGATATCTAATTCCCCTCTGCGGAAATCCTCCATTACCTGATTCTTTTCAGCAGTAGAAACCCTGCCATGCAAGAGGCCAATCCTTAAATCCCGGAATATATTTTCCGTCAATTCTTCAAAAAGCTCCTGGGCCGAAATTGCCTTAAGTTCATCAGAGGGTTCAATCAGTGGACAGACAATATAGGCCTGTTGTCCTTCAGCAATCTTTTCCCTGACAAACCTATAGATTTCCATCCTGGATTCTTCATTCCTCCAGCTAGTTATTACTGGACTACGGCCTGGTGGCAGTTCATCAATTATTGATAAATCCAGGTCTCCATAGACAGTTAAAGCCAGAGTTCTGGGGATTGGTGTAGCAGTCATCACCAGGAGATCAGGGTTTTCCCCCTTTTCTACCAGTCTAAAACGTTGCTCCACACCAAAGCGGTGTTGTTCATCAATGACTATTAAACCAGGCTTATAATAAGTTATCCCTTCCTGAAAGAGGGTATGGGTACCAATAATCAGGTTAGCCCGGTTATCCGCAATATCTGCCAGGATTTTTTTCCGGTCGACAGGGCTTGTGCTCCCCAGTAATAGCTTAATAGTGAAGCCTGTCTCCCTTAAAAGCTCACTTAACTTCAGATAGTGTTGTTCAGCCAGGATTTCTGTCGGGGCCATAAAAATACCCTGATAACCATTGGCCATAGTCTTCAACAGGGCCAGAGTAGCAATAATGGTTTTACCTGATCCGACATCTCCCTGTAATAAGCGTTGCATGGGAACAGGCCTTTCCATATCTCTTTTGATCTCAGCCCAGACTCTTTTCTGGGCTCCTGTCAGGCTAAAGGATAAACTGCCTAAAAAATCCTCTATTATCTTTCCAGAATCCCGGTGTACAATACCGCCTTTTTCCTGCACACCCTTCTTCCTTTGCAGTACCAGTAATTGTAATAAAAACAGTTCCTCAAAAGCCAGTCTAACCCTTGCTTTAATATATTCTTTCCTATCTCCAGGAAAATGTAAGGTCCAGATACTATCTGCCAGATCTGGCAAACCATACTTTTTTTTAAGGTTTTCCGGCAACAGATCAGTTAAATGAACACTATATTCTTCCAGGGCATTATAAATAATCTGCCTTAATCTTTTCTGGGTTATCCCACTGGTTAAAGAATAAATAGGCACTATCCGGCCAGTATGTATATTTTCCCCCTCATCTACCAGCTCATAAACAGGATTATAAAGTTCTTTTTTCCCAAACCGCCAGCTTTTCTCATTTAACTCACCACTGAGAAAATACCTTTGTCCTTTTTTAAAAGTCTTTTTCAAAAAAGGCTGATTAAACCAGACTCCATTAATAACATCTGTACCATCAGTAAAAGTAACCTTCATGATACTGAGGCCAGGTCTGGGTTTTTCTTCAGAAACTTTCAGGACCTCTCCTGCTATTGTTACCAATTCTCCCAAATTTAAATATCTAATCTGGGCCAGTTTTCTCCTGTCCTGATATTCCCGGGGAAAATAATATAGTAAGTCCTCCACTGTATAAATATTAATCTTTTCCAGGACTTTAGCTAAGCGGGGACCTACTCCTTTTACAAATTGTACGCTTTTTGGTAAATCTTCTTTCATAGATTTAATTTTACCCCTTTAAAAATAACTACACCATAAACTGTTGGGCCAGTATGACAGCCAATAACAGAGCTGATCCAATTGGTACTTTCAGTATAAGCTATCCCCTTCTTCTCCACATAATCCAGCAATTCGGCCTTAAAGGGTGCAAAATACTCTAATTCACTGGCATGAATAAAGCCTAGACTCACTTCTTCCAGGCCATCTATTTCCTCTTTCGCTAATTCCAGCATTCTTTTAACAATTTTCATCTTTCCCCTGATTTTTTCAATAGGCAAAATCTCTCCATTTTTTTCAGAAATATTTAAAATGGGATAAAAATTCAATATAGAACCAAGGAAAGCACTGGCTTTGCCTATACGGCCACCTTTCTCCAGATAGCTCAAATCATTAACAGTAAAAAATATTTTGATATTATTCTGCATTTCTTTAACCCGTTCCACAATCTCTGCCAATTCCAGGCCTTCCTCTATTAACTGCCTGGCCAGGAGTACCTGGAAACCTATTCCCAGGCTGGCTGAGGCTGAATCAATAATTTCTATCTTAATATCCTCAAGTTGATTTGCTGCCATCCGGGCCGAATGACAGGTCCCACTTAAGCTTTCAGCCAGATGGATAGAGATAATTGCATCATATCTTTCTGCCATTTCTTTATATTTATCTACAAACCAACCAATGGCTGGTTGTGAAGTAGTAGGTAGTTTTTCTACTTCTACTAATTTGGCAAAAAAATCCTCATTGGTAATATCCAAATTATCTCTGTATACTTCTTCTTCAGTAAAATTTATCGTTAAAGGCACCATCTCTATTTCGTATTTTTTAAAAATAGCAGAATCCAGATCACAGGTACTATCAGTGACTATTCCTATTCTCATTTTTGCACCTCTATGTTGTTTTTTATTCAAGAGATATTATATAGGGATATAAGGGCTGTTGGCCACTATATATCTCAATTTCCTCAAAATCAAAATTCTCTTCCAGATCTTTCTTTAATTGTAATGCTTCTTCTTCACTGATATCCTCTCCATAAAAGAGGGTAAGCAGTTCTTCCTCATCATATATATCCTTAATCAAATCAATGATTACCTGATTATAATCAGTCCCTACAGTCCTGATATCATCATTAAATAAAGCTATAACATCCCCTGCTTTAATTTCCTTACCATTAACCTTGGAATCCTTCACTGCCCTGGTAACCTCTATACTTTTTACATTATCTATTTCATCAGTCATGGCTTCTTTTAGCTCATCTAAATCAGCATCTACATCATAAGCCATCAAACTGGCTATAGCCTGGGGGATAGACCTGGTAGGAATTACGGCGATCTTTTTCTCTGTTACAGAAGCAGCCTGTTCTGCTGCAGAAATAATATTTTTATTATTGGGCAATATTACGATTTCCATACTATTGATATTATTAATAGCTGTTACAAAATCATTAATACTTGGGTTCATGGACTGTCCTCCATTTATAACTATATCTACACCCAGTTCTTCAAAAATCTTCTTAATTCCCTCTCCCTGTCCGACAGCAATAAGGCCTTTTTTCTTGGTCATAAATTCCTGTCTGGTCTTTTCTTCCTGTTTTTCAATCTTTTCTGCACTCTGTAATTGCATATTGTCAATTTTTATATCACTGAGTGAACCTAATTTAAGGCCATATTCAAGAATAATGCCAGGATGGTTGGTATGAATGTGTACTTTCACAAAATTCTCTGTACCCACTACCAACAAGGAATCCCCATAGCTTTCCAGATCACTTCTAATATCATTAATTCCTTTATCCCTGGCCTTTAGATCTATTAATAATTCAGTACAATAGACATATTTCAAATCCTGAGCTACTACTGTTGTTTTGCCTGCTTTAACCAGTTCCAGCTCACTACTCTTATATTCTTTCTCACCAAGGAGGCCTTTTAGCATACCCTCCAGAATAGTCAGATATCCCTGGCCACCAGCATCAACAACTCCTGCTTCCTTTAAAGCAGGTAACATTTCCGGTGTTTTATTCAGGGCATCCTGGGCATAGGCAATTGTACTTTCCAACATACCTACCAGATCCAGGTTTTTTTTCAAAGCCATCTCAGCCCCATCAGCAGCTTTACGGGATACTGTCAGGATAGTACCTTCTACAGGTTTTAAAACACCCTGGTAGGCTATCTCCGAAGCTTTTCTTAATGATTCAGCCAGATTAGCTGTATTAAAGTTCTTATTCTTTTTATTGGCTACCTGAAAACCACGAATTAACTGTGACAAGATAACACCTGAATTTCCCCTTGCTCCCATTAAAGCACCCCGGGCCAGGGCTTCATTGATTACAGAAACATCATTTGACTCAAGTTTTTTAACTGCCTTAACAGCATCAAGGAAAGTTAAATACATATTGGTCCCGGTATCACCATCAGGTACCGGAAAGACATTCAAAGAGTCTATAAAAGACTGTTGCTCTTTAAGCCACATCAAGGCACCTAAAAGCAAATCCCTATATTTTTCACCACTAATTTCGTACATTTTTTTTCAGATCCTTTTCTTTATCTACCTGCATTGCCAACTCTCACTCCCTGCACATTTACATCAATCGGTGAAGCAACAATCCCTACCTTTTCTTTCAGGGTATAACTTACTCTTTCTATTATATTATTTGCCACCTGATGTATATTAGTACCATACTCTACTATTATATTTAATTCCAATCTAACATTATCACCTTCAATATCAACGATGACCCCTTTGCTTAAATTCTCCCAACCCAATAATTGGGCAATACCATCCTGCACCTTGACAGAGGCCATCCCTACCAATCCATAACATTCCATTGCAGCTATTCCTGCAATTTTAGAAATAACTTCTTTAGCAATGGTAATCTTTCCATAATTATTTGTCCATTCCTTTTCCATTATCTCACCTCTTTTCATTAATATTCTACTATAAGATACTTTTTGATGCAAGAATAAAGTTCCCCACCTGCTTCTTACCATATTCCAGGCTTGCTTTATTTACTTACACCGGCTATACTATAATTCAATAAGAAATAAAGAAATTCCTGCTTTTTATCAATTTATGCTTGCTAAAACTTGTGTGTTTGTGTTAAAATATATTCTGTACTGTTTGCCAGGCTTTTATTTTTGGTTATAATCTTTTCCAGGATTATTACAATAAATTTTTATTTTTTCTTACAGGATTCCTAAGAGGAGGTGGAAACATGGCAAGAGTATGTGAAGTTTGTGGCAAAGGGAAGTTATATGGTAGTCGCATTACCCGCCGTGGTAAAGCCAAAAAAGAAGGTGGTATTGGTAGACACGTAGTAAAAGTAGCTCCCAATACTCAGAGTCCCAATCTACAGAAGTTAAGGGTCCTTGTTAATGGTACCCCTAAGAGATTAAAAGTCTGTACAGATTGTATCAAATCTGGACGGATTGAAAGAGCATATTAATTTAAAATTATATACATGTAGGAGAGTTCTTTAATCTCTCTCTTAATAAAAATGCTGTCCCTTTTCAGAGACAGCATTTTTATTTTGCTTATAAAATTTTAGTCTTTAATAGCAGAAAGGGCCCTGGTCCTTTCCCGGATTATTTCCGGGTCTAGACTTATCCTGGCCACACCACTTTCCTGGGCCGCCAGGGCTACAGCAGCTGCTACCTCTGGCGCAACCCTGGGATCAAAGGGTTCTGGGATAATATAATCTTCACTCAGGTCATTACCCACCAGGCCAGCAATAGCATGGGCGGCAGCCAGCTTCATCTCTTCATTAATATCCCTGGCTCTTACATCAAGGGCCCCCCGGAAAACCCCTGGAAAAGCCAGGACATTGTTAATCTGGTTTGGATAATCAGAACGGCCAGTTGCTATTATTCTAACCCCTGCCTGCCTGGCCAGTTCTGGAGCTATCTCCGGGGTTGGATTGGCCAGAGCAAAGACTATCGGTTCTTTGGCCATACTTTCAACCATCTCTACAGTAAGCACATTCCCTGCTGATAATCCAATAAAGACATCTGCATCTTTTATAATTTCAGCCAGACTACCCTTTTCGCCATTTCTATTTGTAATCCTGGCCAATTCACTCTTGGCTAGATTCATGCTTTCTGTCCTTTCAGCATAAAGGGCCCCACTCCTGTCACAGACAATAATATTTTCTACCCCTTCACTGAGTAAGAGTTTTGTTACAGCTGTAGCAGAAGCCCCTGCTCCATTAACAACTATCTTTACATCCCCAATCTTTTTATCAACTAGTTTAAGGGCATTAATAAGGCCTGCTAATACTACAATGGCAGTACCATGCTGATCATCATGGAAAATGGCCATTTCTGTTTCTTCCTTTAAACGCTGCTCTATCTCAAAGCATTCCGGTGCTGCAATATCCTCCAGATTAATACCAGCAAAAGTAGGTTCCAGTAATTTAATGAAATTAACCACTTCATCAACATCCCTGGTAGCAATACAAAGTGGAAAGGCATCTATACCGGCAAATTCCTTAAAAAGAACTGCCTTACCTTCCATAACCGGCAAAGCTGCCTCTGGGCCAATATCACCAAGACCCAGAACTGCTGTCCCGGTTGAGACTACAGCTACAAAATTACCCCTATTAGTGTAATCATAAACAGCCATCTTATCTTCCTTGATCCTCTTACAGGGTTCTGCAACACCAGGTGAATAGGCCAGGCTTAAATCCTTTTTATTGCGTACCGCAACTTTACTTTTAACACTTATTTTCCCCTGCCTATCCTTATGCAATTTTAATGCTTCTTCATAAACAGACATATCTACCACCCCAGTCTTTATTATGTAATTATTTTTCTAATATTTTTAAGCAAATTTTATATCCTTATCTTATTCTTATTAATTATCTTATACCTTTTTAAGCTTCCTTTGCTATTCAGGTTAATCTTTTCACCATCTTTTATCTCCAGTTTCTATTTATAACTTTTTAAACTCTTTAGCTATTCTTCTTTAATTCATCTTAGATAAGGATCTTATAGATAATTGCAAGTTTTAAATGTTTATTTTCCTGTATTCCTTCTGGCCTTCCTCATATAAGTCATTACCGTAAATATCGTTAATGACAATTACCGGAAAGTTTTCCACCTCTAATCTCCTGATAGCTTCTGGTCCCAGCTCTGGGTAGGCAACAAGTTCAGCCTTTTTGATAGATCTGGCAATAAGGGCAGCAGCCCCGCCTACAACAGCAAAATAGACAGCCTTATATTCTTTTATAGCCTCCCTTACTTCTCTGGAACGCCCGCCTTTCCCGATCATCCCTTTTAACCCATATTTTAATAAAAGCGGTGTATAGGTATCCATCCGGTAGCTGGTAGTGGGTCCGGCAGAGCCTATAACTGCACCCGGCCTGGCCGGTGTAGGTCCTGTATAATATATAACCTGGTCCTGTAAAGGAATAGGCAAATCCCTGCCTTCTTCAATTAATTGAACCAGCCGGGCATGGGCCTGATCCCGGGCAGTATATAGAATACCACTGAGAGTGATCATATCCCCGGCCTTTAATTTCTTAATATCCTCTTCCTGTAAGGGTAATCTAATATTCATAAAAGCCTCCAATTCTATCTACTCAAACTAACTACTGACAGACAAAATCTCCTCTATAGCTTTTTCCAACCTTGTTCCAGCTTCAACTTAATTGTCTGAGCAAGAAAGCTCTTGCTATTTATATAACAATCTCCTTATGTCTGGCTACATGGCAATTAATATTAATGGCTACAGGTAAAGAAGCAATGTGACAGGGAAAGGTGTTAATTTTTACTGCCAGAGCAGTACTCCTCCCTCCCAGTCCCTGGGGCCCAATTCCCAGTTTATTGATATCAGCCAGCAGACTCTTTTCCAACTCCGCTATCTCTGGATCTGGATTACTATCCTCAAGAGGGCGGAGCAAGGCCTCTTTGGCCAATAAAGCCGCCTTTTCAAAAGTCCCTCCCAGTCCTATCCCTACTATAATAGGTGGACAGGGATTAGCGCCGGCCTCCTTTACTGTTTGTAAAACCAGTTTCCTGATTCCTTCTTTACCATCAGCAGGTTTCAGCATTTTCACCAGACTCATATTCTCACTGCCTGCCCCCTTAGGGGCTACAATCAAGCGCAGTTTATCACCAGGGACCAGTTGCAGATGAACCACAGCCGGGGTATTATCACCGGTATTCACCCTTTTTAAGGGAGACTCAACCACAGAAGTTCTTAAATAGCCCTCTTGATATCCTTTCCTAACTCCGGTATTTATGGCCTCATAAAGGTCTCCTTCTATGTAGACTTCATTACCCAGCTCTACAAAAACTACCACAATGCCTGTATCCTGACAGACAGCCATTTTCTCCCTTCTGGCAACCTGGTTATTCAGGAGAATTTGCTCCAATACTTCCCGGCCAACAGGTGCTTCCTCTTCCAGAGCACTTTTTTCTATTGCCTTTATTACATCTTCAGGCAATATATAATTGGCCTCTTTAACCAGGTCTGCAACAGCCTCTGTTATTGTAAGGGAACTAATTTTACGCATATATATCACCATAAATTTATAATTATAACACTTAGATAATTATATAGTAAAAGAAAATAAATAGCAAACCCCTTCTGGTTTTTATTAAATCCAATTTAAATAGTAAATAAAAAAAACAGGAGAAATAAGTCTCTCCTGTTTTAAAATCCTCCGGGATCAGGCCTCAGGCCCTGATCTCCTGTCTTACAAATATTAGATAAGAAATAGCAAAACAGATAAAGGAACCTGCAAGTAAAGCACAGATATGGGGCCAGATTAATAAGAAGCTCTGGCTAAAAGGCAAGGTAGATGGCAAGGCACCATAAAGTTGTTCAAAACTCAAGGCACCCGTTGTCCGTATAGAAGGAGTAAGCAGGATTGTTGTCAACTCATTGTAAAGACCTATTGGGGATAATCTGGCCATTTTGCTAAGAAAGATATTAATATTCGCCTGGTTATTGTAGAAGGCATTAGCCAGTAAATTTACAATCATGGAATAAAAGACAGTATAAAATAACCAGACTGCCAGACCAGCCAGGGCTGAAGTAGCAGATTGACGGAAGATTGTCGAAAACAAGATACCTAGATTCAGCCAGAAGGCTATATAGAGACAAGTAAAGATGAGAAAGAAAACAATCCTCAATAATTCATCCAGGCTAGGGTAAATCCCCAGGGTCAGGATACTAAATCCCATTATTAAAAATCCTATGGAAAAGATGGCTACCCCTATTACCAGTAAGGCAGCAACAAATTTACTATTTATAAAATAATCTCTGGGCAGGGGCTGGGCCAGCACCCTACTGATAGTACCCCGATTTCTCTCTACATTTATTACATCAAAACCCAGGGCCAGGCCCATAATCGGTCCAAGAAAGCCTATTATTGTTATGAAGGGAGGTAAATTGCCGTCAGAGGCAGTAAAAAGGTTCAGGAAAAGGAAGGAATTTTCCAGATCAATATTGGCAGCGAAATCTTTTATTATAGAGAGTATTGTGATTAAAGAGCCTATTGTTGTCAGCATTATTATCCCTATAAGAATAAGGAACTTCCAGCTATAAATGTAATCACTTATTTCTTTTTGTACCAATACTGCAAAGGGATTAGCTTGCTTTTCCATCTTCTATCCCTCCCTCAAAATAAAACTGATAGATATCTTCCAGGCCATATTCTTTAGTAGATAGATGGAGCAAAGAAAAACCAGCATCAATAAGGAGCTTTGCTATAGGGGAGCTCAGATCTTCCTTAGCCTGGATTAACAATTCCCTGTCTTTTACCTTGACTTCACTTATACCGGACAGGCTTTTTATTTGCCCCACTACCTGGTCTGAAAGCTCCTCTTTGACACTCACTCTAATCTCTATATTCCCTCTCTTCAATAATTCATTGGCCAGTTCTCCAATCTCCCCCAGGGCCCTGAGCCTGCCTTTTATGAATATTCCTACCCGGTCACAGATTTTCTGCACCTGGTTTAAGAGGTGTGAGGAGAGTAAAACGGTTATCCCTCTTTCTCTACTCAGGCCTTTAATCAAGGCCAGAAAATCATTAACCCCTTTGGGGTCAATACCAATAGTAGGTTCATCCAGGATGATTATTTGGGGATCTTTAATGAGGACATCAGCCAGACCCAGTCTTTGCCTCATTCCTTTGGAAAAGGTGGCTACTTTTTTATTGCCTACTTCTGCTAAACCAACAGTCTTTAAGAGATCTTCACCGGTCTTTATGGCTGTTTTCTCATCAATACCATTCAAACGGGCAGTAAATACTATATTTTCCAGTGCTGTCCTGTTTTCATAAAAGCCTACCTGATCAGGTAAATAGCCTACAATTCTTTTAACCTTCATGGGCTCTCTTGCGGGATCATAGCCGGCTATCCTGACCTCTCCCGAACTGGCTTCTGTTAAACCCAGGAGCATTAATATAGTAGTGGTTTTTCCTGCACCATTTGGTCCCAGCAGGCCAAATATCTCCCCTTCTTTGATACTCAAACTTAATTTGTCTACTGCCCTATAACCATTATATAGCTTGGTCAATTCCTTTGTTTCAATAATGGTTCCGGGCATCCCTATCTCCTCCCATATTTACGTATAAAGTAGTACAATACTCCTATTACCGCAAAGATAATTAAAATACCAACAGCCCCCCACAGCATAGAGGTCTTTGCTGTAATCCTGAAGGTTCTACTTGCTGATACCTCCGGTGTCCTGGCTGTTATAAGCAATTGGTAGTCTCCTGCTATAGCCTTAGGGCTGGCTTTTATTGTAGCCTTAATATTATTTCTCTCTCCAGGATCCAGTTTCATTATCTCATCTTCTTCAAAATCTACAGTCCAGTCAATGGGAGTACTGGCAGTAAGACTGATATCCCTTAAGGCTACAGTTCCGGTATTTTCTACAAATAATTCGATTTCTTTTTCTCCACCAATAGGAATATCACTACTTAGGAGGCCGAGAGGAGTTGAAAGATTAATACCATAACTGCCTTTAACCACAGCCTCCAGATCAATCTCTTCTGCTGTCTGTCCAGAAACAGCCCGGACCTTTATATTATAGTTGCCTGCCTCAACATTGGCTGGTGGCTTAACATTAATAGAAATACTCTGGCTGGCATTGGAATCAAGGGTAAGTGAAGTAATATAATCACCACTAACCCTGAAACGAACATCCCAGCCCCTGGGGGCAATTGCTGACAGGGAATAATGCTGCTTTTCTGCTGTTTTATTTTTTAGATCTGCCTGATATATGAAACTTGAGTCAGCATAACCCTCCATATTGGCCTGATCAATTGTAAATTCTGTTTCAAAAACACCTTTTTCCTTAACATTCAACTGTAAGGGCAAAACAGCTTTTAGGCCTGTATCTGATTTTGCTACCACCTGGAAATTATGAATACCTTTTTCAACCCTCAAAGGTACATCCAGTTCCAGATCAATGTTTCTACTATTATCCTCCAGTTCAGCTGATTTTACAGCTAATTTTTCCACTTCCCTATTGAGGGATTTAAAGACATAATTCCAGTCCTCATTTAAGCCTTCCAGGGATAAATTAAAATTCTGAATTATATCAGTCTCATTGATTACAGTAATTGTATATCTTACTGAATCTCCTGGAGACACATATAAGCCAGTAAGCGGAGTATATAGTATGATACTATCAGCAGCTAATGTAAAAATATTCACTAAAAAAAAGATTGATAAAATTAAAAGTAAATGTAAATATTTTTTCCTTTTAAGCATATACTATTCCTCCTTTTTTTATTTTTTAATTCTTTCTTGCTTAAAAGTAAAGGAAAAGGCCTCCACCACCTCCTTTACCTATATTTAAGTAAGTAGAAAATATTCCCTATATAATTATAGCAAGCCCCTGGTAAAATTTAATTAAAATAAAATTAAAAAATCATTAAATCTAGATTAAAAAAACAAAGAAAAAAGCAAGGTTTTTGTCAAGACCTTGCTTATTCCAAAAGTTTTAAAATATTTCTTTTCTCTCTTTTTTTATTAATTTTTATCAGCCTATCTGCCTGATATATTGTTATTATCGGTACCTCGATCCCCTTTAAGAAGGCATAATCCCCGTCAAAGCCTGTTACCTGAAAGAGAAGAGTATTCTTCTCTCCTTTTCTAAGGACCAGATCACCAAGCTTGATCTTCACTCCTATCCCTCCCCTGTTTTTATATAATAATATTAATTCAGGGAGAGATATATACCATAATACCTGGAAATTTAAAACCCTTACCTCAAACCTTTTCCTGTATTATATAAAGGGCTATACCCTCATCTACAATAACCTCAGCACTAGCTTCTACAAATTTATTACTGATCCCCCTTGTCTTATAGCGTAATAAAGTAGCATCAGCCAAAGGATACTGAAAACCTTGCAGGCTTACACCCTGTATTCTTTCGCTGAGGGGGACTAAAGAAAAATAATGATCCTTATGGTTATAAAATTTTTTATTTTTATTTATTAACCCTATCTCCAGGCCTGGCTCTTTGATAATTAAATCTAAACCTTGCCGCCAGGCATATTCCAATAAGAAAATATTAGCCAATTCTTGATCTATCCTGCCCCCTCTGGCCCCTATTAAGAATAGTTCTGTATAGGCCTTTCTTTTACAATAATCCAGAGCCAGTTCGGTATCAGTTTCATCCTTTTCAACAGGATAGGGAAGAATTTCTACTCCCTTTTCCTGATAATACTCCACTTTATCCTGGGGTAAGGAATCAAGATCCCCCAGTATGAGGTGGGGAAAGAGATCAAGTTCTTCTAAAAGTAACAATCCCCCATCAACAGCAATAATAGTCAAGTCTTTTTGCTCAAACAAAGCCCTGTATTCTTCTTTACTTCCTCTAAGTTCACCATTAACGGCAATAAGTGCCTGCTTTTTTTTCACTTCAATCCCTCAATTATACCCTGTTTTTTATTAACAACCTGCGCAAGATAGGAGTAATAATTAGATAAGAGATCAGTATTGATGGCAGTATATAGCTGCCATTATATATAGTTGAATAAAGCCAGACATTCTGGCCTTCCGGGGCATATTCACTGAAAAAAATCACCCCTGTTAACAGGTGAGCCAGGAACCTACCAAAACCAGCAAGTAAAACACCTGGTAATATGCGGAGATAAAGACGGTCTACCTCATCACTGGCCCTGACTGAGAAAAATCCTGCTATACCTACTAACATATAGGCCAGTGGGTAATCAAGTAAGATCTGTAATGGATGAACTACATAGGGATTCAGGGCTAATTGTAAAAGACCATAAACCAGGCCTGTTGCCATTCCTGCCAGGCCACCCCAACGGAGGGCTACAATTAAAATAGGTAACATCTCCAGATTGACAGAACCTCCCTGTGGCATCCTGAATAAGGTTAAAAAATCCAGTACTGCTGCAAGAGCAACAGCAACACCCATTTCAGTCATTAAACGTAACCTTTTGTTTTGCATAAAAAAACTCCCCTTTCCCGGGTACAATAACCGGAGGCGAGTAAAAAGATAGAAAGTAATAAAAATATTATCCCTGCGCCTGCATTACCAGGATCAGGTTCAGCGGGTCGATGTCAAAACATCCTCTCAGCCTCCGTTTGGCTCCCCGTTTTTTTATTCTTATATTCTATATAATCTATATACAAGATAGGTAGAAAAAATCCTCTTTTTTTTTAAAAAAAATCTAAAGTTTTATCAAACTTTCTTCAAGCTGCTATTTGAACTTCTGCTTACTTCAAGATACTATTAGCCTTTTTGATTACTCCAGCCGGGTCTTCTGCACCAAAAATGGCAGAACCGATCACAAACAGATCTACACCCAGGTCCTTAAGCTCACTTAAATTATTAAGATTTACCCCCCCATCTATCTGGATCAAGGTCTTTAATTTTCTTTCATCAATGGTCTTTCTGAGCTTACTGATTTTTTCCTTCATTGCCGGTATAAACTCCTGACCTCCAAAACCGGGATTTACGGTCATAATCAAAACCTGGTGAAGATCTTCCAGGAGATAGTCCAGATTATCCAGGGGAGTAGACGGATTAAGGGCAATCCCTACCTTACAACCGGCTTCTTTTATCTGTTGTACTACCCGGTGGGGATGTCTAGTTGCTTCATAATGAAAGGTAAGCACATCACAACCAGCTTCTACAAAGCGGTCAATATATCTTTCCGGTTCAACTATCATCAGATGGGTATCAAAAACCTGTCTGGAATATGGCCGTAGAGCCTTTATAATATCTGGCCCAAAACTTATATTGGGAACATATCTACCATCCATGATATCAAAATGTAGATATCCGGCCTCCTCTACTTTCATTATTTCATTATGCAAATTTGCAAAATCTGCCGCCAGAATTGATGGTAAAAGTTCTGCCATTATAACACTCCTTTTAAAGATAATAAAAAAATCAGTTTTCCTGTAATTCATTATAAAAATTCCTATAAGAGTCATATCTATCTACAGAGATTAAAGAATCATTTACTGCAGCCTTAACAGCACAATTGGGTTCATGGGTATGGCTGCAAGTCCTGAATTTACATTTATCCAGAAAGGGTAAAAACTCCGGGTAAAAATAGGTCAATTCCTCTGGTTGGATATGTTTGATCTCCAGGGAGGTAAAGCCTGGAGTATCAGCTACCCAACCCCTGTTTTCAACAGCCAGGAACTCCACATGCCTGGTTGTATGAACCCCTCTTTTCAACCTCTTACTGACCTCTCCTACCTTCATCTTTTCTTCTGCCACCAACTCATTAATTAAAGAAGATTTGCCAACACCAGAAGGCCCTGTTAAAACATTGATATGTTCCCCTAAATCTCTTTTCAGGTCTTCAATGCCCTTTTTTTCTTTCACACTGAGGAAATAAAGCTGATAACCGGCAGCCTGATAATCCTTAAATTGTTCATAAAAACCCTCTTCAGCCAGGTCAATTTTATTAATAACTATCAAGGGATTCAATTCTGCCTTTTCCACTATAATTAAGAAACGATCCAGAAGGCGGCGATCAAATTCGGGATTGGCAACAGACAATACGATTAAGACCTGATCAACATTAGCTATTGCCGGCCTATAAAGCAAACTCTTCCTGGGATAGAGTTTTTCTATTACTTCATCTTTTAGTTCTACATAATCTCCTGGATAAACTGTATCCCTGATCCTCCCTCTTATGGTAGTACGATAAATATTCTCTTTTTCATCAGCTACATAGAAAAAACCACCGATTGCTTTTGTAACAAATCCCTTCATTGTCACTCCTATTTTATTTTGATAATGTTCCATCAAAACGTAATTGTTGATTAATGTAAATCTCATAATAGGTAGAACCAACACTATTAAAGATTACCTGGATAAAGTCTCCTGGATGGTGTTCTCCTTCATAGATCAGGTCTCTACCATTATTATCAATAATAACAATCTCAATATATTGATTCCAGATTCCGGCAGGAACAGTAAAGTTCATGGTAACCCCTTTATGGATTACGTCATTTTGGGTATTGATTAGGCCAGAACTAACTACCAGATCTACCTCACTACCTTCTGGAATTGCTGTACCTGCTTCATAAGCCATTTCAGCAACCTGGTTACTTAGAAATCTCCTGGTCATTTTTTCACTGATATTACCAATCTTAAAATTAAGACCTTCTAATTTTTCTATAGCTTCTTCCAGAGATAATCCAATCAGATTTGGTACTGGAACCATATTCGGTTCTGGACCCTTGCTGACCAGAAGATCTATCTCTGTTTCCAGTAATATTTCTTCACCTGCAGCTGGATACTGAGAAATCACTGTTCCTCTGGCAAATTCATCAGAATATATTTCCTCGATATCCCCCACTGTTAATTTTTGATTTTCCAGAAGAATCCTGGCTTCCCGCAAGGATAAATTGGTTAAATCTGGTACTGTCAGGACTGCCGGCCCCAGACTGATTGTCACCATTATCTTCCGGGTCTGCCTGACCCTTTCCCCACCCAGAGGATATTGGGAAATAATATGATTTTCCGGTATTTCCGGATGGTGAATACCTTCATTTTGCAATTCCAGGTGTAAACCTACCTGGGCCGCATCTTTCCTGGCATCAGCCAGGTCTTTCCCCAGCAGGTCAGGGACTTCTACTACTGGTACATCCATATATTGCCGATAAAAAATAAAGCTTCCTGTTAAGGCTATTATAAAAAAGAGGAATAAAAAGATTGTCCATTTTAACCAGGCAGGTATCCTGGTCTCCTCCCTATAGGAGACATATTCCCGCTCACTTAAATAATCCCTTTTGCTGCTTTCTTTCAAGTCAGCCTTCTTGATGACTCTGGTAGCACCATCATCAAGAAAATCGGTTTTTCTGCTTTTATCCCTGAACCGTAAATCTGCCAGGATTTCATCAATAGCTGCTTTCATTTCTTCTGCAGTGGCAAATCTATCCTCTGGATCCTTGGCTATAGCCTTCATAATCAGTTGTTCTACATTCTTGGGTATCTCCGGATTTATTAAGCTTGGTAATTTAGGTAATTCCTGTATATGTTTCAGGGCAACAGAAATAGGACTGTCTCCCCGAAAGGGGACAACCCCTGTCAACATTTCATAGATTACAATACCTAATGAATAGAGATCCGAACGGGTTTCAATATCAGCACCCCGGGCCTGTTCTGGAGAAAAATAATGGGCACTGCCTACGATTGTATCAGTAATGGTCATAGTAGTAGCAGAACTAATAGCCCGGGCAATACCAAAATCCGTTACTTTTACCTGCATATCCCGGGTTAAAAGTATATTATGGGGTTTTATATCACAATGAATAATATTATTCTTATGGGCCACAGCCAGGGCTGCCAGGATTTGTTTGGCAAGGCCTAAGGTTTCTACTAGTTCCAACCTGCCTTTTTTCTCTATCAAATCCTTTAGGTTTGTTCCCTCCACATCTTCCATTACCAGGTACTGGTAATTGCCTTCCTGGCCGATATCATAAATATTAACTACATTTGGATGGGATAATTTAGCAACTGCCTTGGCCTCATGCCTGAATCTTTTAATAAAGTTGGCATCATTAACATATTCAGCCCTTAGCATCTTTAAGGCTACCTTTCTGTCCAGCAAGAGATCTTGGGCCTCATAGACAATTGCCATACCACCTTTGCCTAATTCTTTGATTATTTTATAACGTTCATTCAATATTTTGCCAATCATCTTTTCACCCCATAAGTTATTCTCTGGAATATCCAGGGGATTTAATCCAGTTTTACTATAATAAATGTAATATTATCATTACCGCCTTTATGCAGGGCTTCTTCTCCCATAAGATTACTTATACTTTCTATCTCCTTACCAGTAGCCAGGAATTCATTGATCTCCTGGTAGCAAAGCAGATCATGTAAACCATCTGTTGAAAATAAGAGAAGATCTCCCTTTAGCAGGTCAATTTCCTTTATTTCTACATTAAGATTCTGGCTAATGCCCAGGGCTTGAGTGATTATGTTTTTTTGTGGATGATTAAAGGCTTCCTGGCTGGTTATCTGTTTGTTCTCCAGCAGTTCATTTACCAGAGAATGATCTGTAGTCAATTGCTTTAGTTCTCCATCCCGATATATATAAATTCTACTATCACCTACATGACCTATAAACAACTTATTATTTAATATTATACCCATGGACAAGGTAGTACCCATTCCCTGATAAGAGGCCTTATTTACCCCAAGTTGAAAAATCTCTTCATTGGCCTTATTTATAGCCTCTTCTATTGCAATTGATAAATTACCAGTATCAAAAGTATAAGAATCCAGGAACTTTACCGCCAATTGACTGGCTACCTCTCCTGCCTGATGGCCCCCCATGCCATCAGCAACTGCAAACAAAGGGAAGGGTCTTGTTTTAACTAAATAACTATCTTCATTATCTTCTCTAATTTTTCCCCGATTTGTATATACTACATATTCCATCTCTTCACCTCTTATTTCTAAGGTGGCGTAATTGACCACAGGCAGCCTCAATTCCTGTACCCCGTTCCTGACGGAGTGTAGACTCTATACCATGTTCCTTTAGTATATCCCTGAATAGTTTTATAGAAGCTTCTCCTGGCCTATGATGGTCAAAGCCCTGTACAGGATTTAAAGGTATAAGATTAACATGACAAAGGATACCCTGGAGTAAATTTGCCAGTTCTCTTGCCTGGTCTGGCGAATTATTTATTTTATCTATTAAAATGTACTCAAAGGTAACCCGCCTTTTGGTCTCCTTAATATAGAATCGTACTGCTGCCAGCAAATCCTCAATTGGATACTTTTTATTTATTGGCATCAAGTAATCCCTGACCTGGTTATTGGGTGCATTTAAGGATATGGCCAATACCAATTGTAAATCCATCCTGGCCAACTCTCTAATCCCTGGTACCAGGCCGCAGGTAGAGATTGTTATTCTCCTCATCCCGATACCAAAGCCCTTCTCATCATTCAGTATTTCTACAGCCTTTAATACTGCAGAAAGATTGGCCAGAGGCTCTCCCATTCCCATGAAGACAACATTGCTAATAGGAGGGAAACCATATTCTTCCCTGCTAATCTCTCTCTGTATCCCCAGGACCTGATCTATAATTTCACCAGTAGTCAGGTTTCTCACCAGCCCACCTTTGGCTGTTGCACAAAAACTACAATTCATGCCACAACCTACCTGGCTGGAAATACAGACACTATGGCGTTTTTCCTCTGGATAAGGCAGATAAACACTTTCAATATACTGCCCATCAGCCAGTTTCCAGAGAAATTTTATAGTCCCATCATCAGCATGGCGGCTTTCTTCCAGGAGAAGATTACTTTTTACATAAGCTTTTGCTTCCAATTCTCTCCTCAGGTCTGCCGGGATATTTTTCATAGCAGCAAAATCAGTAACACCATTCTTATAAATCCAGTTAAAAACCTGTTCAGCCCTAAATTCGGGATAAGCTTCCTTTTTAAACCACTTCTTCAATTCATTTCTGCTTAAAGACTTTAAATCCTGCTTTTTCATTAAAATCCCTTCTCAAAATTTCTTCAATTTGGCTATAAAAAAGCCTTCAGACTGACTATCAGGAGGGAAGATTTCCAGCAAGCCATTGTCATCTGCCTCCAGGATCCCCTTTAATGCCAGCCGGTTTAAATCCTCCTGGATATCCTCTATCCCTATTATATCTGGATATAATTCCAGGATTCTGGCAATATTATTCTGGTTTTCTTCCCTGGTTAAGGTACAGGTACTATATAACAATATTCCACCATCTTTAAGTAAACTTAAGGCATTTTCCAACATCTCCAGCTGCAAAGCTGTCATTTTCTTAATATCAGCCATTGATTTATTCCAACGGATCTCCGGCTTTTGTTTTATCAGTCCCAATCCACTACAGGGTGCATCAAGCAAAATCATATCAAATTTCTCTTCACTCTTAAAATACCTACTATCACACTTGAGTGTTTTTACTATCTCTACACCAAGGCGTTTACAATTATCATTGATTAGTTTTAATTTATGCTCATGGATATCCAGGGCAATAATTTCTCCCTGATTTCCCATTAATTCAGCTAAATGCGTACTTTTTCCTCCTGGGGCAGCAGCCATATCCAGTATCCTCATGCCAGGAAGAGGATTCATAATATAGCCCACCAGGGCAGCTGCCAGGCCCTGGACAAAAAAAGCACCTTCTTTATATAAAGGTAGTCTTTCTACACCCCTATTATCAAGAACTAGATAGCTTTGAGGAAGCCAGGTTGGCCTTAAATCAAAGCCGGCCTTTTTATAAATTTGCAAAAAATCTTCTTCCTTAACCTTTAAGCTATTGATACGGATAACCAGTTCACCGGGCTGGTTATTGTATTCACATAGATCCCTGGTTTTCTCAAAGCCATATATTTTCAGCCAGTAATCTACTAACCATTGAGGATGGGATAAATAATCAGAGAGGTAGCTCTTTTGATCTTTTAACGGATCTGGATAGCTTATTTGCTCTTTATTTCTACTAATATTACGCAAAACAGCGTTTACAAACCCAGCTGCCCCTTTGTTGCTAAAAGCCTTTACTGCCTCTACAGTTTCATGAACAGCCGCCCGGTCAGGTACCCGATCCAGAAATAAAAGCTGATATACCCCCATCCGTAAGGCCTGGATGACAACAGGTTCCATTTTATTAATAGCCAGCCTGGAAAAATCTTTTATTATATAATCCAGCCTGTTCTTTAAACGGAGAACACCATAAACCATTTCCGTAATCAGGGCCCGGTCTCTGGCATCCTTAAGGCCTTTTAAATATCTATCCAGAAGAAGGTTGGAATACCCACCCTTGCTGATAGCAACAAGGATCTTCAGGGTAAGCTCTCTAGTCTTCATAAAAATTCATCCTAGTCATCTCTTCTTATACCAATTAGCATCAATATCCTCAATAAATTAGCCAGGGCTACTAAAGTTGCAGCAACATAGGTAAAAGCTGCTGCCCGTAATACCTTTTTGGCCCCTCCTAATTCCTGGCGGGATAAATACCTGCCCCGGTCAAGAAGAGCTATAGCCCTATTGCTGGCATTAAACTCTACCGGTAGTGTTACCAGGTGGAAAAGCAGGGCACCAACAAATAATACCAGGCCAAGATTCATCATAAACTGGGAGTTCATAAAGAAACCAATAAGAGCCAGAGGTATTCCCCAACTGGAACCTATATTAGCTGCAGGTACCAGGCTGGCCCTGATTTTTAAGGGCCTATAGTTGAGGGCATCCTGAATAGCATGGCCTACTTCATGGGCAGCAACACCAATTGCCGCCAGAGAACTACTGCCATAGACCTGGGGGGAAAGATTTACCACCCTTCTGGTAGGATCATAATGGTCTGTCAAGTGACCGCCTATCTGGTGTACAGTAACATTATAGATTCCATTTTGCCGCAATAATTCCCGGGCTACTTCTGCACCAGTCAAGCCATTACGGGAAATTACCTGGCTATATTTACCATAAGTGCTTTTGACTTTAAATTGGGCATACATGGCCAATATTAAAGCAGGTATAAGTATAATCATTGTTGGATCAAAATAATAGGGAAAAAACATTGAATCAACCTCCTTTTACACTTATAAAATTATAAAAGAGCTATAAGAATTATAGCTTCAGCTCAAAGCTCTCACCTATATTAATAGTATATCCATTGAGTAATTCCCTGGCAAGCATCTTTTTCCTGCCCGGTATTTGTAATTCAACAATCTCCAGGAAACCATCACCGGTTCTGACAACCAGACCTTCCTGGGTATCTGCCCTGACAATGGTCCCTGGCACTACCTCTCCTTCATTTAAGCTGCTTGACTCTACAAGCCTTGTCTGCCATATTTTTATTGTCTCACCTTTATAATGAGTATATGCCCCGGGCCAGGGATTAACCCCCCGTACCAGATTATAGATAGTCAGGGACGACTTCTGCCAGTCAATGGCCCCAGTATTTTTGTCGATCTTTCCAGTATAACTTGCTTTGCTGTGATCCTGTTCCTCTCTTGGAGCAAGTCCCCTCTCTATAGCAAGAAGGGTTTTTAATAACAGTTCTGCACCAATGGAGGCCAGTTTGTCATGCAAGATCCCCACTGTATCTGTTTCTTCAATCTTTACTTCTTCCTTATAGATCATATCACCAGTATCCCAGCCTTCTGCCATATACATGGTAGTAACACCGGTTACCTTCTTTCCATCAATTATAGCTCTATGAATGGGACTGGCTCCCCGATATTCCGGTAAAAGAGAGGCATGAAGATTAACACAGCCATAAGGAGGGATATCCAGGATCTCCTGGCTCAGTTTTTGTCCAAAGGCTACAACTACAATTATATCAGGGCTTAGTCCTCTTATTTTCTCCACAATATCTTTCTGGTTAACATTAGCTGTTTCAAGAGTCTCCAGGCCCAATTCCAGGGCCCTTTTTTTAATTGGTGTAGCTGCTAATTTTTGCCCCCTGCCCCTGGGTTTGTCTGGCTGGGTAATAACCAATTTTATCTCTATTTCACTGCTAGTATATAATTTCTCCAGACTGGGGACAGAAAAATCCGGTGTTCCCATGAAGACTATCCGCATTATTTTCACTCCTCTGCCAGGGCTTTATCAGTAAATAAGATACCATCCAGGTGATCCAGTTCATGCTGTATAGCTCTGGCCAGATAACCTTCGGCCTTTAACTCAAATTCCTTGCCTTCCCTATTCAGGGCTTTAACAGTTACCCGGGCCGGCCGTATAACTTTAGCTGACTTACCGGGTATACTTAGACAGCCCTCTTCAACGATATTTTTCTCCTGAGAATATTCTGTAATAACCGGATTTATTAATTCTATCAAACCATGTTCATCTTCTACATCAATAACTGCAATCCGCTGCAGTATCCCTACCTGTGGGGCTGCCAGGCCAACCCCTGGTGCTGCATACATGGTTTCTGCCATATTATCCAGTAATTCTCTAGTCTTATCAGTTATTTCCTGGACCTCTTTTGCCTTAGTACGTAAGACAGGATCACCAACCGTCCTTATATTTAAAATTGCCATTCTATCTTTTCATCTCCTTTTTCCATCGGAATAATCAATCATTTTTAACAATAAGGTTATTTAACCATTATTATATTATATCATCATTAGCGGGTCTACATCAATATTATAGGCTATATCTTTCCTGTTATTAGCAAGAAGAAATTCTTTTATTTTTGTTAAAACAAAATTCCTTTCTTTATAGGCAGTAAATTTCAATATTATCTGCCAGCGATATTGATTTCTGATTTTTGCCAAGGGGGCTTCCCCTGGTCCCAGTATTTCCAGAATTAATTTCTCATAGTTTTTCAAAAAACCAGCCAGAGCCATAGCTGCCTCTATAACCTGCTCTTCCCTTTCTCCCTTTATTATTATATTAGTCAATAAGCTATATGGTGGATATTTAAAGAGTTTTCTATGTTCTAACTCTTTCTGGTAAAAGTCCTGAAAATCATGATTTCTGGCTGCCTGTATACTATAGTGTTCAGGATTGAAGGTCTGTATTATAACCTGGCCCATCTTCTCTCCCCGGCCAGTACGTCCTGCTACCTGGGTTAGAAGCTGGAAGGTCCTTTCAGCTGCCCGGAAATCAGGTATATTTAACATGGTATCAGCAGAAATTACGCCTACCACTCCAATATTGGGATAATCATGGCCTTTAGCAATCATTTGAGTACCAACCAGTATATCTATCTTCCCCTTTTCCAACTTTTCCAGGATCTCCTGATGGGCACCTTTCCTGCTTGTTGTATCAAGATCCATTCTGGCAATTAGAGCTCCGGGAAAAAGCTCTTGTAGTTCTTCTTCTATTCTCTCGGTACCATGGCCATATTCCCTTAAATAATTACCACCACAATGGGGGCAAGTTAATGGCCTGTTAATAGTATAATCACAATAATGACACCGTAATTTATTAATTCCAGCATGATAGGTCAGGCTTATATCACAATTCTTACACTTAACGGCCTGGCCGCATTCCCTGCAGAGAAGAAAATTGGCATAACCACGCCGATTAAGAAAAACCAGTGCCTGTTCATTCCGGTCCAGGGCATCTTTCAGGGCCTTCTGTAATTGGTAGCTGAAGATACCTGTATTACCTTTCTTCAACTCTTCCCTCATATCTACCAGTTCAACAGGAGGTAAGGCTTGTTGCCTGATCCTTTCCGGTAATTCCAGCAGCCTGAAAACCCCTTTATTTGCTAGAGTATAGGATTCCAGGGAAGGAGTTGCAGAACCAAGTACAACAGTACTGCCTGTAATTTTACTCCTTTTTAAAGCCACCTCTCTACTGTGATAATAGGGATATTCCCCCTGTTTATAGGTATTTTCATGTTCTTCATCAATAATTATCAGTCCTAAATTATTGACAGGGGCAAAGACAGCTGACCTGGCCCCAATGGCAATCTTTGCTTCTCCTCTTTTTAATCTCCTCCACTCATCATAACGCTCACCTGCTGACAAATTACTATGTAAGATGGCAATCTGATCCCCAAAACGGCTGTAAAAACGTCTCACCATCATCGGGGTCAGGGAAATTTCCGGTACCAGGACAATGGCTCCATAGGATTTTTTTAAGGCATAATCTATAACCTGCAGGTATACCTCTGTTTTCCCACTACCAGTAACTCCATGGAGGAGAAAAGTTCCGTACTCAGCCTGGTCGATTTGTTTTTTTATTTCTCTTATAACCTCTTTTTGCCAGGGAGTAGCCTGATAAGGGGGTTCTATTTTTAGTTCATTACCCAAAAATGGCCTTCTCTCCTGGACAATTTCCTCATACTTAAGGATACCCTTATCTACCAGTATAGCTATTGTATTGGTGGAAGTTCCGGCCAGATCGGCCAGTTCTGAAGCTGTATAATCCTTATCAGTGGCCAGCAAAATTCTTAAAAGCTCTGCCTGTTTATAGGCTTTTTTGCCTTTCTCTTTAATATATTCCTCTATCAATACCTCTGGCTGGTTTAATTTTACAAGCCTTAAGGTCTTTTTTTTCAGTTGTCCAGAAATTACCCCATAGGGTACAGCAGTTTTAATGATATTAATTAAATTGGCCTTATAGTAGACCCCTATCCACTGAAACAATTCCAGTAATTTTTCATCAAAGAAAGGATCCGGATAGATAAGCCTGCTGATTTCCCTGATTTTACTCTCTTCTACTGCACTTTCCTCAGTAATACCAATAACAAAACCAGCAACCCTTCTCCGTCCAAAGGGTACCAGAACCGCCTGGCCAATTTTAATCTTATCTTTATATTTTTCTGGTATACGGTAATCAAAACTCTGATCCAGCTCTTCCACTGGAATATCTACCAGTATCTTTGCAAATTTACCCATTATTTTTTCGCCTCTCCCACCCCAATTCCCGGAAGGTAATAAAACCACCAATAATTAAAACAAGGTAAAAACTGATAAACCGCCATAAAAAGGTTACCAGGCCTATAATACCTCTGGGAATAAAGGAAACAAATATCGAAGCAAAACCCAATTCTGCCATACCACTTGCTCCTGGTGTTGGCATATATGGAATAATGAGATTAAAAATCGTCAACATAATATAGGATTGCAGGAAATTTGGTTCATAACCAAGGCCTTTTAAGATAACCGGTACAACCAGAAACAGGGATGTCCAGTAAAGAAAAGTACAACAGGCCGCAAGAAATACACTCCTTTTATGTTGAGCCAGAAGCTCCAAAGAATGGTGGAATTCCTGCAACTCTTTTCTACCCCTGACCAAGAGCCTTTTTAACCTATAATTCCTTTTAACAAGTTTCCTTACTCTTTCAAATCTAAATAAACATTTCAACAAATAATCAATTAATTTCGGTGAGAGACAAAAAGCTATAATGGCTATGGCTATTAAAAAACCCAGGCCAATACAAAGATAAAACAAATTATCCGGTACTGCTCCTGGAGAAATAAATTCATTAAAAAATATCATAAAGAAAATACTGCTAAAGGTAAAATAAAAAGAACGGAGGACAAATTTTGCCAGTACAACCATTGTTGCCTGGCCAAGATTTATACCCCTTTTATGCAGGTAATATATTTGAAATGGCCCACCACCAGTTGCCATTGGTGTCACATTAGAAGCAAAAGAACTAACCAGAAAGGACTTGACCCCTTCAAAAAGGCTTATCCTGTTCCCGGTAGCATTAATCATTATTTTTACTTCCATCCCTGCAGCCAGAAAATTAATAGTTAACAGGATTAATACCTCTAAAATAATTAGAGGGGTCAAACTATTGACTGCCTTTAAAAAAGCATCTTTATCAAAGGTTGCCAGAATGACAATTGCTGAAAACAAGAGACTAAGACCAATGGTTATTTTTAAACCTCGTAGTACTTTACCAGCATCCAGGCCAGGTTTTCTTTTACTCTCAGCCACTTTCTTCCACCTCTTTTGCTGTAGCATATTAAATACCGAAGGATTATTCCTCCGGTATATTACTATCTGCTAAAGGCTTCATTTTTCAGTATTTCTGCTTTATCAATTTCCTCCCAGGGCAGTTCCAGGTCATTCCGGCCAAAATGCCCATATTTAGCAACCTGCAAATAAAGGGGCCGTTTTAAATCAAAGTTTTTAATTATCTCTGCAGGCCGTAGATCAAAATGTTTATTGATCAATTCTACAATCTTTTCTTCAGGTACCCTGGCAGTATTAAAAGTATCTACCATAATGGAAATAGGCCGTGCTACTCCAATCGCATAAGAAAGTTGTACCTCACACCTATCTGCCAGGCCTGCTGCAACTACATTTTTAGCAACATATCTGGCTGCATATGAAGCAGAACGATCCACCTTTGTCGGGTCTTTACCTGAAAAAGCCCCTCCCCCGTGCCGGGCTGCCCCTCCATATGTATCAACAATTATCTTTCTGCCTGTTAAGCCAGTATCCCCCTGGGGGCCTCCAATTACAAAACGGCCGGTAGGGTTTACCAGTATTTTGGTATCAATTAATAGCTCTTCTGGAATAACCGGTTCTATCACATGTTTTATAATATCTTTTTTCAATTCTTCCTGGCTAATGTCTGGATGGTGTTGGGTGGAAACAAGTACTGTATCTACCCTCACTGGCCTACCATCTTCATACTCAATGGTAACCTGGCTTTTACCATCTGGCCTTAAATAGGGCAAAACTTCCTCTTTTCTGACCTCGGCCAGCCTTTTTGCCAGTTTATGGGCCAGAATTATTGGCATAGGCATTAATTCATCAGTCTCATTACAGGCATAACCAAACATGATCCCCTGGTCACCTGCCCCAAGTTGCCCACTTTCCTTTCCTTCCTTTACCTCCAGGGCTTTATCTACACCCATGGCTATATCAGAAGACTGTTCATCTATAGCTGTTAAAACAGCACAGGTATCTCCATCAAAACCATACTTGGCCCGATCATAGCCTATGGCCTTGACCGTCTTTCTGGCTACTTCTGCTATATCAACATAACAATCTGTAGAGATTTCTCCAGAAATCATTATAAGGCCTGTTGTAACAAGAGTTTCACAGGCTACCCTGGCATCAGGATCCCTTTCCAAGATAGCATCCAGTACTGCATCAGATATCTGATCAGCAACTTTATCAGGATGTCCTTCAGTAACAGATTCTGAAGTAAATAGATATCTACTACCCATATAATGACACCACCTTTATTATCTGTAAAAATATCCACTATTAGTTTATTTCCTTATCCTTTTGTCCTGAACATAACAATTCTAGTTTAGCATACTCTGGCTAAGATTGTCAATTAATGAATCCTGATTCATTTCCCCCTTTTCCTGTGCCTCCTATATAACATAATTATACCCGCCAGAATAAAGCAAATGCTAAGTAGTTGGGCTACCCGAAATGAGCCCAACATTAAACTATCTAGCCTGATACCCTCAATAAAAAATCTGCCTATAGAATAAGTGATTATATAGAGAAGAAAAAGATCCCCCTCCAGCAAAGAAGGTCTCCTCCTCATATAAATTAAAAAGAGAAAAACAAAAAAATCCCATAATGACTCATATAAAAAGGCCGGATGATAATATTGGCCGCCAATATACATCTGATCCTTTATAAAAGCGGGGAAAATACTGATAAACTCTTTACTAACTACACCACCATAGGCCTCCTGGTTAAAGAAATTACCCCATCTGCCAATGGCCTGTCCCAATACTAAATAGGGTGCAACAATATCTAACAATTGCCAGAGAGGCTGCTTCCTTCTTTTGGCAAAAATATAACCAGCAATTATACCTCCCAGAATAGCCCCATGAATAGCCATTCCACCAGAACGGAAAGCCAGGATCTGTAATAAATTATCCTTATAATAATCCCAGGAAAAGATTACAAAGTATAATCTGCCTCCAATGATGGCTGCCGGGATCACCCTTATAAAAAGATCTAACATAAAGTCTTCTTCAATACCCCGTCTTTTTGCTTCTCTTATTGATAATATGGTACCTAAGAAAATAGCTGTTCCTATGATAACCCCATACCAGCGAACCTCCAGGGTTCCCAGTTTGAATGCTACTGGTTCAATCATATGAGTCTCCCCCTAAATTAGCAAATTTTCCTTTCTACTATCTATTATAATACAAAAGATTAAAATTTTCCTTTTATTTTGAAAATAAAATTAATCCCCATCAGGATAATCCCAATAGGGTTTTGCATAAATATAGAAAAACAGAGCAGATAATAAAACCTGCTCTGCTTTTATTATTTTATGGATTTCGTATTATTTCTACGAAAGCTTATTTTGCCTTTTGCAATCTCTTCCAGACTTTTTGATACTGGTTTCCTGGACTTGTATTCATCCAGCAGTTCTTCTACACCAGCATTCAATTGCCTTGCTCTTCGGGCAGTCAATATAACCAAAGTATATGGACTATCGGCTTTGTTCATTAGTTCATCAAATGAAGGATAAGTAATCATAATAATCACCCCATCCAATTATTTTCTTACTCTACATTTTTCTGCTATTATTATGGCTTTCAACTTTTCTACTGTTTCATCAAGATCATCATTTATAATCTGATAATCATAATTAGCCAGTTCCTTCATTTCTGTCCGGGCATTCCGCAGCCTGATTTCCTTTGTTTTTTCATCTTCTGTTCCTCTTTTATTCAATCTTTTTTCCAATTCATCAAAAGAAGGTGGCAGAAGAAAGACATAGATTGCCTCTGGATAAGATTCCCTGACCATCCTGGCTCCCTGAATATCTATCTCTAATATAATATCCTTTCCTTCTCCTAAAGTCTTATCAACATAGTCCCTGGGTGTTCCATAATAATTATCATGAACCTTGGCCCACTCTATAAATTGATTGTTATCTACCTTTTGGAAGAATTCCTCAAGAGAAAGGAAAAAATAATCCTTACCATCTATTTCTCCTTTGCGAGAAGGTCTGGTGGTTGCTGAGATGGAATATTCTATATCTGTATATTCCTGTAATAATTTTTTTAGTACAGTTCCCTTTCCAACCCCGGAAGGACCGGAAAGTACAATAAGATTACCTTTATTCACATTCTAACCTCCCCGACTAATAGCTAAATCTATTCATCAACATTTAAGCGATGAGAAACAGTCTCCGGTTGAATAGCAGATAAAATTACATGATCACTATCTGTAATAATTACTGCCCTGGTCCTGCGTCCATATGTAGCATCAATCAGCATCCCTCTCTCCCGGGCTTCCTGTATAATCCTTTTAATAGGAGCAGATTCAGGGCTTACTATTGCTATTACTCTATTACCCGCTACAATATTACCAAAACCAATATTAATTAAATTTACACTACTCATTGCCATCCTCCTGACTATTTCAGCATTATCCAGCTTTAAAATATAATATCACAGTATTCTTGCTTTGACAAGATTTTATGGCCATATTTGCCTTTAAACTTTATTTTAAAACAGATATTAGCCATAGCTTTTTCAGCCAAATTCAAATCAAGTTTCTCTGTTTTAAGATCAATATTAAGCCAACTACTATTATAAACAAGCTGAAATAAATCTTTATAAAAACCTAAACCAAGACAATCATTTAACTGATAAGTCAAATAGGGGTAATATTCTTTTTCATAATAATCTAAGCCAAGATGATACTTGCCTCTTAAATAACTAATCTTATATTTTCTTGGAAGCCTTGTTTGATAATCCTTAAAACTAACAATACCACTGGAACTGCTTTGCCCGGTTTTTTCACTATAAAGACCCAGGCTGCTTTTATAATAATTCATCTGTTCTGTAAATACATCTTCCCAGATCAGCCTACTATGGACATTTTCCATACTCAGGGACAATTGTTCCCTTTCCTTAAACAGCCACTGACAGCTTATATCCAGTCCCCAGCCATAACTCTTAAAATCTACCTCATATAGATCTGTTATTTTATAAAAATCACTATCCAGGCTTACCCTTCTCCCGGTAAAAAATTTCTTGTCCTCTTCTTTCTCAATAATTCCTTCATAGTAATGTCTTTCCAGGTGCACACCATTAAGTATTTTTCCTTTGAAACCAATTTTTAGCCCAGCATTTTTTTGAAAATACTTTTTGAGATAAAGTCCATTTATCTCCTGGCTTACATAATCTGCCCTTACCTGATACTCTCCGTCCAGGAAATCATCAGCATAAAAACAGGCCACCGTATCCTCTATAGTTGAAAAGGAATATGTCTCTTTATTTAAATAACCTATCTCCAGATCTTCATTAATTCCAATACCTATATTGCCTTCTATATCCACATTGAGCAGCAGATCAGCAATTCTATCTATCTGGAGGTCATCTTTTTTTTCACTTCTCAAATATTGCCATAGTTCAATCATCTCTCCGACCGATATTCCCTGATTATTAATAAAGATTTCCTCTTTAATCTCCAAGTCTGGGGCAGAAAAAAGCAGAAAACTAGATAAAAAAAAGACAAGAATTATGAAAATATAAATCCTTTTCATCCAGACCACTTCCCCTGAAATTTTTAGATAACTTATAATAATATATAAATCCAAATATTATATGAATATATGTATAAAATAAAAAATAATAAATCTATAATTTAACTTCAAACTTAGAAAATAAAACTTTTCAAAACAAGTAAAAGTAATATCAGGCAGCCCTTACAGGCTGCCTGATACAGGTTAATAGTCCTAACCTGCTTTATGGTAATAAAGATGTACTGGTATCATCCAGGAAAACCACTCGCAGTTCACCGGTTTTATCATCAATAACTATCTCTGCAAACTTAATTTTGGTGTCCAATTTATTACTTATTTCACCGATCTTCTTTTCTGTATTGCTATTTAACTCAAAGGTCAATAATAAATTATCCTGATTGGTAAGTTCTGCTTCTAAATTTAGTTCTTCACTATTGTCAATGTTTATATTTCCTTCAATATAGTTCCCGACGGGGAAGAAATAAGCAAACTGCACATCATGTTCCCTATAGCCAGTCCGACTACAACTTAAGTCAAGAGCAGAAGATTCATAGTTTCTTGCATGCAAATCACCGGTTATATTGACTTTATATTGTAAATATTTCTCCTGAGTCTCAAACTGACCATCACTGCTGAAATCAGGAATAAAACCATTGCTATAATCCATTTCTATAGCAAGTTTTCCATCCAGATGGAAATAATCTTCGGTAGTATTTTCATATAAACCATTAAACTCTATATCTTTCGGTAAAGAGAAATCAATTTCGCCATCATCTGTTCCGATCTTTCCAGGGATAAAACCAATGGAACAGAGACCGTAGATTTTATAATCCCTGGTTTTAAATAATCCATCTAGCATAAAACTATCCAGTTCTGGCCAGCAATCCCCGGTATACACATCTTTCATTGTGGTCTTATGGCTGAATACTATTTCCAGATTACCATCTAACTCAAGTTCATCTTTAGCCTTTAGATTACCAGTAAAACAAATTTTATCTTTATTATTTGCAAAGAGATCCAGTAATCCATCAAGGGTAATTTCACCTAAAGAAGGTAACTTATTTCCTTCTCCATCATAATATACTTTAGAATCAGTAGCTCTTCCTTCTACAAGTATCTTTAATTCTTCCGGTATAATATAGATATCTCTTTCTATTTCACAATATTCATACCAACTATTATCAGTAGGATCATATGTGCACTGGTTATATATGACCCTTTCTTTTATCTTTTCATATTCTTTTCCTGTCCCTTTCCATTCAAAATTAAAAAACCATTTTATATCATCTTTTTCACTGGTTTTTTCGAAGTTAAAGCAGATATCCCTATAATCTATCTTGTTAGTATATATGAGTGTTGTTTTATTTCCTTCTTCTTTTACTTCTACCTCTTCACTATCTTTAATAAAAAATTCAGAAGATGAAATCCTGACATTATAATAATCATAAGAGAAATCCCAGGCTAATTCATCTTCATATATTTCATAATCTACAATTATTCCCATTTCTTCACAGACATAATGCACTGAATTATAATATTTAAGATCTCCATGAATTATCTGCCAGTAATATTCATCATAGCTCAAATGATATCCATATAGTTCATTTTCTTCTAGATATTCTACATATTCTTTTTCATAATAATAGTAATATTCGTACTCATCACGATACTCCCTATAATAATCATTACGTTTCTGGAGAACTTCCCCTTTATGATTAGCTACATAATCAGAAAGATACATTGAACCAAGATCCTCTGGCAGAACCACTGTATAACTACCAGGTCCTATATCCACTAATACACCAAAAATATCTAAAGTAAAGTCTACTTCCTCAAAGCGTTTTGCTATTGCCATACCGTAAGGTACCAGGCTCTTGTTAAAATTATTGCTAATAACCTCTGCCTGTTCTTTTCCTGCTTCTGTTAAATTAATTCCATGTTTCTTTACATCTTCTATAAGCTTTTTGGCATCTTCAACTGTAGGATTAAAATCTAATTCCTCGCTTCCCATTTTATATAGAAATACATAGGCTTTATCAATATTAGCCCCATTAATTCTTAATGGCAAAATTGCATTATAAAATCCATTGTTAAATGTTGCATTTAAAGGTATCACCTTGTAATTATTTTCACCATAAAATGAAATAGCCATTAGATTATAGAGATTCTCCCTATTCCTGCTTATACTATTATGAATCTTAAACTCCAGATTAACATTAACTTCTGGTATGCTACCATTACTTGTAGTAACCTTCTTAAAGTTCTCCAGGTCTAATAAAATTATATTTCCTGCTATTTCAGTATCTTTAACTTATTTATTAAGTTCGCTGGGGCTTAAACCTGATTTTTTAAGTATTAATTCTACACCGGCAAGATCTGCTAATTCTGGAGCTGTAAGATCTTTGAAATCCAGTGTATAGAACCCATTACTGATAGTTTTAGTATTGTTATTCAGTATTTCATTGATCTCTTTTCCCAGTTCCAGTGTAACAGTCGTGTTTCTATCTACCCTGACCCTTATGCTACCATTATTCATGTGATCTTTTTTACTGACTGATATAATGTATTCACCAGGGTTTAGCGAAAAAACAGCCTTGCCCTCTTTATTAATTACACCAGTTTTACTAAGGTTTTCTATTAATATCGAAGCCCCTTCTACTGGAGATTGGTTTAAAGCATCAACTACATTTACTGTAAGTTGAACCTTTTGAATGGGATCATCTAAATCATCTCCTTTTTGATTACTACAGCCTGCTGTAAATAAAAGCAAGAAAATAAGTGAAAAAACAAAAAACTTTTTCATGTATTATTCCTCTTTTTATCGTAAATTGTTATATCTTACCAACATCCTTTATGTTATAACATATTTTACTATATTTTTTAATATTTCTTATAATTTATTATTTCAGGTAATAAAAGAAATAACCTCCTATAGAGGAGGTTTCTATATTGAGCAAATATGCTATTCTTGCTCTTAATTACTTTTCTCAATAAATTTTTCTATTTCTTTATTATTTTTCTTAATAAATCAACGATTATTGTAGACCAGGTTGATAAAAATATAACAATGACCCATTGTTTCAAATCCAGCAATTCTGTCTTAAAAAAGATACGGAAAAAGGGTAAATATATAACAGCCAATTGCATCATTGATGAGATTATCACTGCCCCAAGGAGGTATAAATTACTGAAGGGAGATAATTCCCAGAAAGAGTGGTCTTCAGAACGACAGCTGAAGACAAAGAACAACTGGGAAAAAACCAGAGTTGAAAAAGCCATGGTCCGGGCAGTATTTAAACCAAGTCCTAATTTGTAGATAGCAATGAGAAAAGCCATAATAGTACTGATGCCAATTAAAATACCTTGACTGATAATATGGCCAACCATCTCCTGGGACAGGATACTTTCCTCCGGATCCCTGGGCCTTTTCTTCATAAGATCATCATTGTCTTCATCAAAACCCAGGGCCAATGCCGGTAACCCGTCAGTAACCAGGTTAACCCATAAAATCTGTATCGGCAGGAGGGGTAAAGGCAAGCCGGTAGCAATACCAATAAAGATGGCCAACAACTCGCCAATATTACAGGCCAGGAGATATCTGATAAATTTCCTGATATTATTATAGATCTTCCGACCTTCTTCTATTGCTTTAACAATAGTAGCAAAATTATCATCAGCCAGTACCAGGTCGGCAACCTCTCGAGTAACATCAGTGCCCTTCTTCCCCATAGCTATACCAATATCCGCTTCTTTTACTGCTGGAGCATCATTAACACCATCACCGGTCATGGCAACAATCTCGCCATTTTCCCGCAAGGCCCTGACAATCCTTAATTTATCTTCTGGAGAGATACGGGCATAAACCTGGACCTCTTTTACTACTTCCTTCAACTGGCTAAAATCAAGCCTGGCTAAATCAGCACCTGTCATGACGGCCTCATCTTTTTGAATAATCCCCAGGTCCTCTGCTATAATTCTGGCAGTAATTTTCTGGTCACCGGTTACCATGATTGGCCTGATTCCCGCCTGATAAGAACTGGCCACTGCCTGATAGGCTTCTTTCCTGGGAAGATCAATCATTCCAACCAGGCCTAAAAAGACTAAATTGTTCTCAAACCTGGCCAGTCCTTCCCCTTTTATATTAGTAGGGAAAGGACGGTAGGCAATAGCCAGGACCCTTAATGCTTCACTGGCCATCTGGTTATTGGCCCTGATAATCTTATTCTTCTCCTCACTATTTAATCCTAACCTCTTCCCTTCTCTTTCGATAAAACTACATCTTTCCAGTATAATCTCCGGGGCACCCTTTACCCAGAGTTCCTGTCCTCCTGTTGGCAACTCCACCAGAATTGACATCCGTTTCCGCTGTGAATCAAAGCCTTCTTCCCCTAATACCCTATAGGTATTTTTCAGTTCAGTAAAAGAATAACCATGACTATAATATGCCCTGACCAGTGCTACCTCTGTCGGGTCCCCAATTAATTCCGGTATTTTGTTGCCAGTAAAGATCTCTTTAATTTTTTTAAACCTGCCCTTACTTTCTTCACTTTTTACTTCAACACTGCTACATAAGGCTCCAAGGCGTAAGATTTTTTCCAGAAAGATATCTCTCTTATTTTCCTCAAAGGTCTTGATTCTATTATTTATATAAATTTTTTTCAGGCTCATCTGGTTTTCTGTTAATGTACCTGTTTTATCAGAACAGATTACAGTAGAACATCCCAGGGTCTCTACTGCCGGCAGCTTTCTTACTATGGCATTATTTTTTATCATTTTCTGAACCCCTATTGCCAGAGTTAAGGTTACTATAGCTGGTAGACCCTCCGGTATTGCTGCCACTGCCAGACTAACTCCAGCCATAAACATATTATAAAGGGATTGGCCTTTCAAAACCCCCATAAAGACAATTGCTACTGTAATCAACAAACTCAAGATTACCAATTTTTTGCCCAAATCTTTTAATCTTTTCTGGAGTGGTGTTAGTTTATTGCTTTCTTCTTCCAGGAGATGGGCTATTTTCCCCATTTCTGTATTCATACCCGTACTTACAACAACAGCCCGGCCCTTACCAGTCGTAACGGTTGTACCCATAAAAAGCATATTTTTCTGGTCAGCAAGCCCCATCCCTCTTGTATAAAGATTCCCGGCAGTTTTTATTACTGGAACTGATTCTCCAGTCAAAAGGGATTCATCTGCCTGTAATCCCTTACAAGAAATAATCCTGGCATCAGCAGCCACCTTATCTCCTGCTTCCAATATAAGGAGGTCTCCGGGAACCACTTCAAGAGAATTAACCTCTTCTATCCTACCATCCCGCAAAACCCTGGCCCTTGGAGAAGCCAGCTTTTTAAGCTCTTCTAGAGATTTTTCTGCCCGATACTCCTGTATAAAACCCATCAAGCCATTTAAAATAACTATAGCAAAAATAGTCAGGCCATCAGTAAATTCACCCATCAATAAAGAAAGACCGGTGGCCACCAGGAGGACTACTATCATAAAATCCCTGAATTGTTCTAAAAAAATCGATAATATATCTCTCTTTTTACTCTCCTTGATTTTATTCTCACCAAATTCAAATAATCTTCTCCTGGCTTCCCTGGATGTAAGGCCCTGGTCCTCTGAAAAATATAGGTTTTCCCTTAATTCATCTTTATCAAGCAAGTAAAATTCCCTGTTGTTATAATACATCTATAACCACCCCTATATCTTTATGGCTGATCTTATTTCAATAATATTTATTCACTAAGGGAATTAAAAAGAACAGGCTACAGGGAAATTGACTGGTTGGCTGATTTGTCCTATACTTAAAGGTAGTGTTAATACAAAGGAGTGAAGAGCAATGTCCCTGGATGGAATTATGTTGGCAGCCATAAAAAAAGACTTAAGTAAAACCCTGCTTAATGGAAGAATTGATAAAATATATCAACCAGATAAAGAAGAAATCACCTTATTGATTAGAAATAATCAGCAAAACTATAAGTTATATATGTCGGCTCACCCAAATCATCCCGCTGTTTATCTTACAGGGAGGGACTTTGAGAATCCTGACAAGGCTCCTGATTTTTGTATGCTCTTACGGAAATATCTCCTCCGGGGAATTATTACAGGTATAGAACAACCAGATTTTGAGCGCATACTTATTTTTGAAATCAGCCTCTATGATAAAAAATATAATTTAATCATTGAGATAATGGGTAGACATAGTAATATCATCCTCCTTAATCAGGAAGGACTCATCCTGGATGCCATTAAAAGGGTTACTCCCCATTTAAGCCGGGAAAGGGAACTTTACCCTGGTATAAAATACATTTTCCCCCCCAGGCAGAACAAATTAAACCCTCTCCTCCTGGAAGAAAAGAGCTATGCAGAAACAACTCAGGCTTTTAATCAGGCTTCCTATCAAGCTATTCTCCACAATTATCGGGGAATTGGCCCTAATTCAGCCCGGGAACTTGTTTACAGGGCAGGTATAGATCCGGAAAAGGACTTTAATAAACTTACAGAAAAGGAAAAAAAGGCTCTCTATTCTAACTTGCTGGAACTCAAAGAAAAAATACTGCAGGAAGATTTTCAGCCAGTTCTCGGTCTGGAAGGGGATAAAATAAGCTATGTCTCTGCTTTTCCTCTTAATCACCGGCTAGAAAAGGCCAAAGGCTTTCCCACCACCGGGGAATTACTGGACTTTTATTATGAAAAAGGCATCAAGGAAAAGGAACTGGATAAGAAAAAGAAAGAATTAACTACAGTAGCTGAAAATTTTTTAAATAAAAATCACAGGAAGAGGGATTCCTTCCTGCAGGAATTGGAAGTAGGCAAAAATGCAGAGGAATTTAAAAAAAGTGGTGAATTAATTTTAGCCAATATCTATCAGTTAAAAAAAGGCCTGCTAGAAGCAGAATTAATCGATTATTATGATCCAGAACAGAGAAAGATTACAATCAAACTGGATCCACAACTTTCTCCTGCAGATAATGCCCAAAGATATTTTAAAAGATATCACAAAGCCAGAAAAAGTATTAAATATATAGAAGCCCAGTTAATGAAACTAAAAGAAGAAGGGGAATACCTGGAGAATGTTTTAATAAATATAGAGCAGGCTGAAACTTTTAAGGAACTGGAAGAAATAAAGGATGAATTAATCCTGGAGGATTATATTAAAATCAGAAAAAAAAGAAGAACAAAAGGCAAGGAAAGGGTTCTCCCGCCACATAAATTTATTTCCTCCACTGGCCATGAAATCCTGGTAGGAAGAAATAATCGCCAGAATGATAATTTAAGCAGAAAAATAGCCAGAAGTTATGACCTCTGGCTACATGTCAAAGAATTACCTGGTTCCCATGTTATAATTCGGAGAAAGGATAAAGAAGAATTCCCGGAAGAAACAATTAAAGAAGCAGCCATCCTGGCTGCCTATTATAGCAAGGGTAGATATTCAGAAAATGTCGCCATTGACTATACCCTGGCAAAAAATCTCCGTAAACCAAAAGGAGCAAAACCTGGTCTGGTCCATTACGAAAACTATCAGACCATCTATATTACCCCTGATGAAGAAGTGGTTAAAAAGCTTAAATCTTCCTGACTGCTTTCCTCTTATTTCTTTTCAGGCAGATGATAATTTTCAACAAGAGGGATAAAAGAAGGATTAGAGCAGATATATAACCAGGATAATCTCCCCATTTCTGATACAAGGTTTCTCCCTTTATATTTAAAGGAAGTTCCAGGGAAAAGGTGCTTAATTCCCGGGAATGTTTTTTCATTATTTCCTCACCTGTAGGAGCAATAACCCCACCATAGGCTACATTCCCCGCCTTTAGAACAGCCCGCCGGTTCTCAACAGCCCTGAAACGGGCTGCAATCCACATCTGTTCCTGCAGGTTCCCTCTTTTATACCAGGCCTCATTGGACTGGTTTACTATAAACTGGGCCTCATCCACGCCCTTTCCTACCAGGCCAGGGTATAATATTTCCGAACAGATTACTGTTTTCCAGCTAATTTCTCCCATCTGAAAGATAACCAGCTCATTTCCCGGTAATTGTGAAACCATGGAAATACCTGTTAGCTTTTCAACCAGATTGCTAAGGGGCATATATTCCCCAAAAGGTACAAGTCGTACCTTGTTATAACGGTTCTTTATTACTCCCCCTGGTCCTATCAAAAAACTGCTATTATATCTGGCAAAATCATCATCCATTATAGAGAGACTGCCTATCTGTAAATAGGAATTTAAGCTCTTTAGCTGCTGCAAAAATCTATTGCGATAAAATTCATTTCTGATTATATCAAAGGTTAATGATGATTCTGGCCAGACTATCAATTCTGCCTCCGGTAATTGCCTGGACTCTTCCACTAAGTAATCCATGTTTTTTTCGATATTGTTTACCCGCCATTTTTCAACCGGATCCAGATTGGTTTGCACCACACCAACCTTAAGCCAGGAATCTATTGCATAATTATTAGTAAGATACCATCCTACTCCCAGGATAAAGATAAGTATCAAGATGGCAGGTAAGATAAAGCGTATTTTCCTGCTGGCTATAGTTTTATATAAATAGCCATTGAAGAGGATTACTACCAATCCAACCAGATAAATACCTCCATATTCAGCAAATTGTAATAGGGAGAGAAAGCTGCTCTGGGTATAGGCAGCAAAGGCAAAGGGAAAGGCAGGAATACTTCTAAATCTAAGAAATTCCATGGCAATCCAGGATATTGCCAGCCAGACGGGACTGACTCCTGGACTCCTTTTTACAAAAACATATATTAAGGCCCAGAGACCATAAATAGCCCCAAAGAATACAAAAACCAGTATGAGAAGAAACAGGGCAACTAAAAAGGACAGACCACTATGTTCAGCCAGGGGATAATATAGCCAGGAGGAAGAAAGGACCATTATGGTAATACCCAGCAGGTTACCGGCTATAAAGACAGCCAGATAACCCTTGTCTTCTTTTTTCTTCCATCTCTCCAGAAGATATAAGAAAGGGAGCAAGGCTAACCAGCTTAACGGAAATAAAGAGGGATAAGAAAAGGGGATACTAAAGAGGACTCCAGACAAAATCGGCAAGATATAAATATAATACTTTCGCAAATTAACCATTAACGCCACCTCTGTAAACCTTCCAGATCTTTGATCATCACCTTATTGCCAACAAGGTCAATTATCCCCTCATTTTTGAACTCACTTAGGGTTCGGCTCACTGTTTCTCTGGTTGTCCCAAGTATACTGGCCATTTCCTGCCGATTCAACTCCAGGGTAAATTCCTTATTTTTATCACCAAACTTATGGTATAACTCCAGAAGTAAGGTGGCCACACGGCCTTTTGTATCCCTTAAACCCAGATTCTTGATCTTACTCTGGGCATTTCGTAACTTTATAGCCATCTCATGGAGCATTCCCCAACCGATTTCAGGATTTTGGTAATAATAATCTTTAAATTTACTCCGGGAAAGGAATAAAAGTTCCACATCCTCCATGGCTATAGTTGTAGCTGGATACTCTTCAATACCAAAGAGAACTACCTCACCAAAGACATCCCCTGCCTCCAGGATTTCCAGGATCTGTTCTTCTCCTTCAGCATTACTTTTCAAAGCTTTTACCCGTCCATTTTTTAGAAAATAAACATTTTCCCCCTTTTCACCCTCCATAAAGATGGTGGTTCCACCTGGAAAAGACCTGCTTTCCAGTAGTTCACTGATTTCTTCCAGGTGTTTCAAATCCATTCGGGAAAAGAGGGTATAATTTTTCAGGTATTTGATATCTTCACTACTCAAATTTTTGCCTCCTCGATAATTTTAGCTATTCTTTCTTCTTCTGTAATTATTCTTTCCCGGGTATAATCATAAGCATAACAGGCTCCATTAATCACCTTTGTACTCAATCTTCCAGCAGCCTCTGGATTCCCCTTCAAATGGGGTGCATCAAGGAGGCCGATCTTGATGGCCTTGGCCAGGTTTTCCGCATTGCTTAAGGGATCTTCTTTTAAGGCTTTCCCCATATCCTTAATAGCTTTTAATAAGATCTCTCCTTCCCTTAGCAAGTCATCTCTGCGTTTTTTTATTAAGGGATCAGCGGAAAAATCCGGTGCTCCGTAAATCAGCTTATCTATTACCTGTCTGGCAATTCTACAACTTTCAATGACATCTTCAGGCTTTGCAGCATGGTCTGCTTCACAATAAGCTACTACATGTACAATATCGGGTTTTAAAGCCATTCCCAGGAAGCTGGCATAGGCTAACTGACCTTTGGCTTTATATTGGTCTACAGGAAAACTGGTTAAACCTGCTCTGACCTGGGTAAGGACCCGGAAATTCTCATCTTCCAGGCTTTCTATAAGCTTTTTCTTGGCAAACATCTTGGCCAGATCCATACTGGCTGAACTGGCATTGGGTGTATTAAACATATATTGAGCTACATAGGTCTTTACACCCATTTTTTTGGCATTATAGGCAGCCAGATAAGCCATTACTACAGCTATAGTATCATGGGCATCCCGTAAACTCCAATGGTGGGCTTCATTTACTTCAACAGGCAGGTCTCTCTCCCCATGCAATTTCATTAAATTCTGGTTTTCCTTAATTGCAGTAACTAAATCCCGGGAACTTCTACCATCCAGTATACTATACCAGGTTAAAGGGACTGCGCACCAGGCATTTTTTATGGTTTTTAATAATAATTCTGCCATCTGGACCAGGTCCTGGGTACCACTATAGGATCTTAAAAGGGGAAAGTTCCCCCTGCGGGAAGCCTCATAGAGGGCTCTTAAGTCTTCTTCAGTCCTGATCGGTACTCCACCAGCCCCTTTTTCATCTTCATCCATTTCTTCTGGCCGGAAAAAAAACTCCTGGGCATTTTGATCAGGTCCAATCGAGATTATATCCAGCACCTTAGCTTCTGCTATCTCTTTAATCCCTTCTATAGTTTCTACCATAGAAGGCAAGCCAAAATGGTGCCTGATTAAGGGGTAAGGCCTTTTCCTTTCCAATCTGTCCAGGAGATTATCTCCATAATCTATATTCTTTTCATCATAATCCCTTCCTTCCAGGAAGGCTATTATCTCTTCTATTTCCTCTTCACCATTAAAAATCCGGCTGAAAAAATCCAATTCCTTGACCTTATTGGCTACAGGCACTGTACCACCAAAGATATATGAATAAGAGTCTAATCCTCTCTCCAGGACAGCATCCTTAAGCCTGGCTACTATATTATATCCGGTTTCGGGAGTCAAACGGTAAGAAACTGCTACCATATCTGGATCTGCTTCAGCAACAGCATCAAGTAAATAATCAATACTAACAGCAGGACCCAGAAATTTTGTTTTATAGCCATGTTCTTCTGCTAACCGCAAAAAATTCAAGACTCCGGCAACATGAACACAATTTCCAATGGAAGCTCCAATGATCAGCCTCTCCAATTACCTCAACTCCTTCTACAAACACTTCTTTTACTAAATTATATCTCCCAATTTTTCCAGAATTCTAATATTAATTCCTTTATTAAGGCTCCTTCTTGGATAATAACCCTTGTTTACCAATTCAAGAATCTCTTTACTACTAAGTCCTTCTAAACCCAGGGTTTTGACAGTTCTACCTTCAGCCCAGAAATCCTTCTGGTAAACAATATTAGCCATATTTATAACCATATCAATAGTCGGGGTTTCTATATTACATACCCTGGCCAGGGAAGCAATTGGGACAAGACTCATAGGGACATCCTCAAAGATATACCGATGATTAATAGTCCCCGGTGCCAGTATACCCTGATATTGTCTGTTATTCTGTATTAATTCATATAAAGTTTTTCCTTTTATCCCATAGGATAAACGGAGCCATTCCTTTGCTGATAATGGATCTAAGCCAAAGGCATAGGCCACTTCCATTCTCTCATAATCCATTTCCTCAAGAATGCGGCAGATAGAAGGGGAAATCCCCTGTTTATAAAAATTAAAATCCTCTGGTGATTCAATCCAGGCCATATTCAATAAGGTCGGAGCTGGATGAAAAATAGCTCCAATATTATCAAGACTGGTCTTCAAAACATTTTCTACCGGTACAAATTGAGGTATAACCTGATTAAGCTGGTCAATAAATTTCCAGATCTTTTTGCTGGGGAATGAGGCTATAAAGACCTTTTCCTTCATTCCATAAATCCTTACTTCAGCAGGACCAATTACTCTACTGGCAAACAAAAAGGTCTGGGTTTCTGCAATAGCCACTTCAGCTTGACAATTGTTTTTCATCAACCCGTTGTAAAATTCTATAGCTCCACCTGTCCGACCTGGATTCAGGATAATAATCTGGCCATCCCGCAAATAAGGTGCCATCTTTCTGGCCAATGACCGATGGGCCACCGCCGGAGTAACCACCATTATCAGATCAACATCCTCTATTGCCACATCTATCCTGTTGGTAATGATATTTAGTTTTCCAAAACCTTTACATAGTCCGGACAGATTTATGCCACCCAGTTCCTTAACTGCCTCTAATCTGTCTGAACTACGATTATAAAGGTTAACCTTAGAACCTTTCAGGGCAAGATAGGCCGCCATTGCCTGTCCGCCATTACCAGCGCCAATAACAGCTATATTCACCCAAGCTCACCTCCAATAATCTTATTATTTTGAAATATCACACAAGGTAATTATTAAAAAACTGACTATAAGAATCTTATCTGTTTAAAGAATATGTTTTTTAAGGTGAAAAGTTCTTTATAATTTTATCATAAATCATATTCAAAAACAAGAAAAAATTGCAATAAAAAACTGTAGAATGCTGTCACAGCAATCTACAGTTTTTTAAGTATAGATATTTTACTTGCCTGCTCTGTAGTCTTCCCATCTTTCCTTTAAGTTTTTATCCTGTAAAGTATCCATCAGATATTCTGCATATTCCCCACCGGTGGCTCCTGTATCTCTGCCAGTCATGACGATCTTCTTTTCATAATTTCCACAGATATCCAGAGCCATCTGTAGACGGCTAGCCTCTTCCTGATAACCAATATGTTCAAGTAACATGCCTGCAGCACGAATTATACTGCTGGGATCTGCATACTGGGCCCTGCCTTCCTGTACCATCCTGGGGGCAGAACCATGAATAGCCTCAAACATAGCATAGCTTTTGCCAATATTGGCACTGCCGGCAGTACCCACACCACCCTGAAACTCAGCAGCTTCATCTGTCAGGATATCACCATAAAGGTTTGGTAAAACAAAAACCTTAAAATCCTGTCTCCGCTTTTCATCAATGAGTTTTGCAGTCATAATGTCAATATACCAGTCATCCCATTCTACTTCCGGGTAATCCTTAGCAATCTCTTTGGCAATATCCAGGAATAAACCATCTGTTGTCTTAACCACATTGGCCTTTGTAACAACAGTCAGTTTATTCTTGCCGCTTTTACGGGCATAATCAAAGGCAGCCTTTATAATTCTATAAGAGCCTTCATAGGTAGTAACAGTAAAATCAATGGCCAGATCATCATTGACCATTATGCCATCACTACCAAGGGCATAAGCCCCTTCAGTATTTTCCCGGTAAAATACCCAGTCAATCCCTTCTTCTGGAACCTGAACCGGCCGGACATTAGCAAACAGATCCAGCTCTTTTCTCATGGCTACATTGGCACTTTCAATATTGGGCCAGGGGTCTCCAGCCCGTGGTGTAGTAGTAGGTCCCTTTAAAATAACATGGCATTTCTTTAATTCTCCAAGAACATCATCAGGAATTGCCTTGTTTTGTCGGGCTCTATTTTCAATAGTCAGGCCATCTATATTTTTTATTACAATTTTACCTGCCTTGATATCATCAGCCAATAAAAACTCAATAATTTTCCTGGCTTCCTCTGTTATGTATGGCCCAATCCCATCTCCACCTACAATACCAATAACCAGTTGCTCCAGTTTACTGTAATCAATAAATTCTTCTTCAGCTTTCATCTTTTCTATTCTGGCAAATTGTTTTTCCAACAACTTACCAAAATGTTCTTTAGCCTTCTGAATATAATCTTTTTCTTTCAATTCTGCTCCTCCCTACTGCTTATATTTATACTTAAAAATCAAAATTATTATAACTTATATACTCTTTACAGTCAAATTTAGCCTGTTTTTTGTTGCAAGTTTTATTTAGATTAATTTATCCATTAATAAATTAGCTATTGAAAAATAAATCAATAATCCGCTTATATCGATAATAGTTGTAATAAAAGGACCAGCAGCTATAGCTGGATCAGCTCCCAACCTTTTCACAACAAAAGGCATAATAGTACCAACTGCAGCAGAGGTAACCAGGGTAATAAACATGGACAAACCGATTATAAAACCTAAAACCAGACTACTCTGCCAGATTACAGCAATCAAACTGACCCCAAGACCTATAATAAGGGCTATAATAAAACCTACCCTGATTTCCTGGGCCAGGTGGTCCTTAAAATCAGACAGGCGCAGTTCACCAGTAGCCAGACCTCTTACAACTACTGTCAGGACCTGGGTACCAATATTCCCGCCCATATCCATGAGGACAGGGATAAAAAAGGCCAGGGCCACTACTGCCTGTAAGGATTCCTCAAAGCCACTGATGACAGAACCGGCCAGTAAATCCCCAAAAAGCAAGATGATTAACCAGGGCAGTCTCTGTTTTACCGCCTGAAGAACACCACCAGCACTCTCAATATCAGAAGTAACCGATATTTTATAAATATCCTCAGTCGCTTCTTCCTCAATTATATCAAGGGCATCATCTATGGTAATTACTCCTACCAATTGTTCATGCTTATTTACGACTGGAAGGGCCAGTAAATCATATTTAGACAGGAGTCTTGCCACTTCCTGCTGTTCCATATTAACAGTAACCTTAATGACATTCTCATTCATTATATCCCTTAAAACTGTATCTGGATTAGCTATAAGTAATTGGCGGACAGAAACCACGCCCACAAGCATCTTTCTCCGGTTTAAGATATATATATAATAAATCATCTCCTGTTCATGGACCAGATTCCTTATCTCTTTTATGACCTTTTCTACGGTATCATCTTCATAGAAAGCTATATATTCTGTATTCATCAGGCCGCCGGCACTTTTTTCGTCAAATTCCAGTAATTTCTGTAATTCCACTGCCAGCTCTTTTTGCATCAAATTCAATACTTCTTTAACTTTTCCCACAGACATAATTCCCAGAAAGTCAGCAGCATCGTCAGAGTACATATTTGAGATTATCCCGGATAAAGTCCTGGCATCATAGATTTTAGCTATATACTTTCCTGTTTTTTCATTCAAATAGCTAATTATCCGGGCTTTTTCTTTTACAGAAAACCTGTCCAGAATATCCTTGATTTCTTCTTTTGGTATCTCCATAAGAAATTCAGCAATATCTGCAGCATAGGCCTTTTCAAGAAATTTATCTATTGATCCATATTCACTGATAACATAGTCTTTGTCAAATAACTGCTTCATTTTCCTTCACCTCCCGGTTTCTTATTAACCCTTTCCTATTATAATAAAAAATGCTCTTTATCGCAAGAACCCTAAAATATTCCATAAGCTTTTCAAAGCTAAAACACATAAATTTAGCAAAAGTTTGTTTAAATTTCCACAAATTTATCAAGGATATAAGATACTCAAAAGAAAAAAGGGCGATTCTTTGAAATCGCCCTTAAATTTATATATATATTTTTATGCTTCTTCAGCCTTACGCTGGCTGATAATCTCTTCCTGTAATTTTTCGGGTACCTTATCATAATGGCTGAATTCCATGTCAAAACTACCATGTCCACCGGTAATAGATATTAAATCAATTGCATAAGTAAACATTTCTCCCTGGGGTACTTCAGCAACAATCTTTTGAGTATCACCATCAGGTTCCATACCCAAAATCCTTCCCCGCCGGGAATTCATATCACCCATTATATCTCCCATGAATTCCTCTGGAACTTTTACTTCTACCCGCATAATTGGCTCCAGTATTACTGGTTTGGCCTGTTCCATTCCTTTTTTAAAGGCTTTTGAGGCAGCTATTTTAAAAGCCATTTCAGAAGAGTCTACCGGATGATAAGAACCATCATAAACAACAGCCTTAAAGTCAACTACTGGATAACCAGCCAATACTCCCTCAACTTTTGCTTCTACAATACCCTTTTCAACTGCCGGTATATATTGATTTGGAATAGCTCCACCAAAGATATCCTCACCAAACTCAAAGCCGCCTCCCCGTGGTAATGGTTCCATCCGGATATGGACATGGCCATATTGGCCCCGGCCACCAGATTGTTTCTTGTGTTTTTCTTCCACTTCAACCTTGGACTGTATAGTTTCTTTATAGGCCACTTTAGGAGTTTTAGTGATAAAATCTACATCAAATTTCCGCTTACAGATCTCCTTAATAATTTCAACATGCATAGTACCCATTGCAGCAATCACTAACTCTCTGGTTTCTGTATTATATTCAGCCTTAAAGGTTGGATCTTCTTCAGGAATCCTGTTAATAGCATTGGAGATCTTTTCCTCATCACTGGCACTGGCTGGATAAACAGCCTGGAAGTACATGGGGTTTGGAAACTCAATTTCAGCAACCTTAATCTTAACACCAGAACAAATAGTATCTGAAGTTTCCAGATTATCTATTCTGGCAACAGCACCAATTTCACCTGGCACCAGTTTAGCGACTTCCTCCTGTTTTGCACCATTTAGTTTAAATAATTTACCTAATTTTACTTTGACATCTTTATCAGGTATGATGACCTCTTTATCCCTACTTAAAGTACCAGTAAGAACCTTAAAAATTGATAATTTACCAACATAGGGGTCAACCATGGTTTTACCAACCAGGGCAACAGCTGTGTCACCTTCTTTAATCTCTACCTCAACAGTTTCTCCATCCCAGGTACCTGTAACAACACCGGCATGGTCTGGAGCAGGTATCAACTTAACCAGATAATCCAGTAATAAATTAACACCGGAATTTTTCAGGGCAGAACCAGCAAAAACAGGAATAATCTCTCCACTGGCTACACCTGTCATTAAGGCTTCAATTAATTCCTCAACTGTAATTTCTTCATCTCCAAAATATTTCTCCATTAAGGCTTCATCTAATTCTACCAGTGATTCCAGTAAATCATGTTTATAGTCTTCAAATTCACTCAAATCAACATCAGTGACTTTCTTTTCCTGATTGCCCTCTAATTGATAGGCAACTTCCTGTAAAAGGTCAAAAACCCCTTTATAATTCTCACCACTGCCATCAGGAGCAGTTATTGGTACAAATTTACCCCGGAAAGTATTCTGTATTTCATCCAGTACCTTGAAAAAGTCAGCTCCTTCCAGATCCATCTTATTGACAAAGACAAATCTCGGAAGCTTATTTTTTTCTGCCATTGACCAGACATAATTAGTATTAACTTGAATTCCAGCAGTACCATCAATCAAGAGAACAGCACTCTCTACCATTCTCAAAGCACCTGCAACTTCACCGCGAAAATCGGCAAAACCAGGTGTGTCTATTAAATTGATTTGATATTCTCCCCGGTTAAAGCTAAAATAAGCATTACTTATTGAATGTTTATGACTTTTCTCTTCAGGAGTAAAATCAGATGCTGTAGAACCTTTTTCAATAGAGCCTGGATTAGCGATTAAACCAACATTGGTTAAAATAGTCTCTGTTAAAATGGTTTTACCCGCTCCTCCATGGGATATGAAGCAAAAGTTTCTAATTTTTTTAGTACTCATAATCAACACCAACCCTCTTTAAAATATAGTTTTGATAAGTACCCATTTCTTAGAAACTTATAAACTTTTATGGCTACTGTCAGAATTTATATGTTAATATTAAAATAATTCCTACACTTATCTTATATTCTAGGTAATATTTAAAATTCCTTTAATTTTAAAAAAATAAATAAAGCTTTTAACCTTCCTTTTTATAAAATCCTTATTGGGGTAAAATCCAAAAAATCAGCACTGACCAGATGAAAATCTATCCCCCAAAAATTACCCTCTAATCTATTGGCATGGGCTTCTTCACCATGGAGATGGCCATAGATACATATATCAATTTTGTAGGATTCCAGCAAATCAATTATTTCATTATGCTGGTGTTCTTCATTGACAGGCATATAGTGCAACATGGCTATTCTACACTCTGCCTTCTTATCCAGACTATCCAGAGATAACTGCAGTCTTATAAGCTCTCTTTTATAAATCTTCTCATCTCTTTCTGTAAAATATATATTATTAGGCACTATCCAACCCCTGCTGCCAGCAATAGCAATTTTGCCAAATGAGATACTATCATTCTGAATTAGATAAGAATCTTCGGGGAAAAGGGTCCTCAATTGGCCAATCCCCTGCCACCAGTAATCATGATTTCCCTTAACAAATATCTTTTTACCTGGTAAATGGCTGATAAAATCCAGATCTGGTCCTAACTCTTCCCCAGTAGAGGCCCAGGAAATATCTCCAGGAAGCAAAACCAGATCTTCAGCCTGTACAGTTTCAAGCCAGTTTTTATATAAACGGTAATAATGTTTTTCCCATTTTTCCCCAAAAATATTCATTGGCTTATATTCTTCTACTTCCTGCCACTTACCCGGTACAACCTTATTTTTAAATGATAAATGCAAATCACTGATTGCATAAACCTTCATCAAGAATCATCCTTTTCCCTTTGTTTATATAACAATATTAATTCACCCCACTAATAATAGATTATTTCATTAGGCCTAAAATATTTTTATTTGCTATATACTAAGAAACAGCAAGGAATAACCTAAAAAACAATCTATAAAATAATCCTGGCAAAGTGGAGGTAATCATGCTGGAAAACATTGAATTTGGCTATGCCTGTATCAGTTCCATTATTCAAAAATGTTCAACTGCCAAAACAGTGCCTTTAAGCAGTTTCAATAAAATTCCTGATACTGAAGGAAAAATATATCGTCTGGAAACTATAGCCAGAGAAAATCTCCAAAACACTACCCGCCTCTTATGACACAATCTGGCAGAAGATATAAAGCTTTACCGCTTTTCTTCCCAACTAATCCCCCTCGGCAATCATCCCCTTGGCCAGATCTGGGATTTTACAGAGGTATTAAGGGAAGAACTTATAAAAATTGGCCAGATTGTAATGAAAAATGAACTACGGGTTAGCACCCATCCAGGTCAATATACTGTTATCAATACCAACAATGAAAAAACCCTGGAAAATAGCATCAGAGACCTGAATTACCATGATAAATTATTAAGTGCCATGGGTTTAAACAATGAAGCTGTTATGGTAACACATGTTGGGGGTGTTTATGGTAATAAAGAAAAATCATTACAGAGATTTGTAGATAATTTTCAGCTCCTGCCTCCTACAGTACAGGCAAGATTAGTGATTGAAAATGATGATACATCCTATTCCATTAAAGATGTACTGGACTTATGTAAAGAAGTCAAAAGGCCAATGGTTCTTGATGTCCACCACCATTATTGTTATAACCAGGGAGAAAAACTGGAAGACTATCTGGAGACCATCTTTAATACCTGGAAAGAACTGAAACGGCCACCTAAAATACACTTTTCCAGTCCCAAAAGCAAAAAGGAATATAAAAATCATTCTGATTTTATCAATGTAAAGGATTTCATAGGTTTTCTGGAACTGGCTAAGGGTTATGCTTTTGACGTAATGATTGAAGCCAAGAAACAGGATGCAGTCCTGCTTAGATTACGGGAAGAACTACACAAAGCCCTTAATTGACTCTCCAGCTCAATATATTTCCCTTTATTCCTGTCCTGATGCTCTTTCTATTACTTAAGGAAGAAAGATAAGCCATAACAGTTGTTTTTAATGGAAAATACTGGTCTGGCCTTGATATTTTTATTTCGTAGTAAGAAAAAAGGGCCTCTAGCAAGTCTTCTATGCTTTTTTCCTCTACCAGCAAGTTCAGGATGTCCTCCTCAATCTTCTTTACTTTGGCTATATTTAAATCAACTACAGTTTCAATATCAGTAGTTGCTTCTCCATGGGCAGGGATAAAAACCCTGTAATTACTTTTTTTCAAATATTCCAGGCTGGCCAGGAACCTGTCCAGATCAACCAGAAAAGGCAATTTATATCTTTCCAGGACATAAGGAGAGAAAAAAGCATCTCCACAAAATAATATATCACCAATACCAACACCGATTTGGTCAATGGAATGACCGACCAGAGAAGGGAAGAAAAACTCTCCTCCTTTAATCTCTTTCTTTTCTCCAGGCAACAGGAAGTCTGTTACCCTGGAAGGAAGAAGAGTCTTCATTTCCTCCAGTGGGCTGGCACCGGAAGAGAAGCAATAGGCTTCAAATAAAGGATTTTCTATAAAAAGGCTTTCTTTATAAGCTGCAAAAATATCAAGATTATAATGCTTCTGTAAATAATTATTGGCACCACAGTGATCTTGATGGGCATGTGTATTTATTAAAACTGCTGGTGAAAGGCCTTTTTCCCGTAAAAAGCCATTAAGTTCCTTTGCTTCTTCTTCTAAGCCGCTATCTATTAAAAAGAGTTCTTTTCCAAGCCAGATCAGGCCTATATTTATAAAACCTTTAAGAATGGCTATATTTTCATCTATTTTCATAAAGTCCATTATTCCAGCACCCCCATTAGCTGACTACTTATAATTAAAACATATTTAAGGCTGATTGGCAATAAAAAGTGAGGGAATAAAAAACCTCCAGGCAGATCATCTAATTTAGATATATCAGACTATCTACCCTGGAGGTATTATATCAATTAAAGGAGTTATCCGGATAACTTATATCCTTTACACTTCTTCCTTTTCAGCTAACTGTATTTTTTCAGGCAGAATTAAGTTCAGGATAACTCCAAGGATGGCTCCCAGCCCCATACCACTGAAACTAAACTGCCAGATATTAATACTGATTCCACTTAAAGCAACAATCAAGATTACAGAAATTAAAACAACATTTCTATTATTATTTAAGTCAATATTATTCTCCTTAAGAGTCTTAAAACCTATAGTAGCAATTAGACCAAATAAGAGCAAGGATATCCCGCCAATTACTGGTGATGGGATTGTTTGAATCAGGGCTCCCACCTTGCCAATAAAACTGAAACAGACAACCAGAATGCCAGCCAGGAGTATAACAAAAGGATTATAAACCTTTGTCAAAACTAATACACCTGTATTTTCACTATAGGTGGTATTTGGTGGCCCACCAAGGAAGCCTGCCAGGGCAGTAGCAATTCCGTCACCAAGTAAAGTTCTGTGTAAACCTGGATCCTGTACAAAATCTTTACCTGCTGCCCTGCCTATTGCCTCTATATCACCCAGATGTTCTACCATGGTGGCAATGGCCAGTGGAGCTATCATAGTAATGGCCTGTATACTGCCACTAAATTTAGGTAAAGTAAAATTAGGTATAGCAAACCAGGCTGCCTCCCTTACTGGAGTTAAATCAACCAGGCCCTGGGTTAAGGCAAATATATAACCCACAAGGAGTCCAGCCAGGATAGGCACTATTTTCAAAATACCTTTAGCAAAAAGATATACGGCTATAACTACAGCCAGGGTAATAAAAGCAGTTAAAACATAACGGGTCTGGGTTAAGGCCAGTTCTGACCCGGAAAGACTCAGGGCAAGATCCGCCGGAACTGAAATATAATCTTTAATAGCGCCAGATAAACCTAAACCAATAGTTATGATTACCGGGCCAATTACTACTGGAGGCAGCAATTTCCGGAAAAAACCAGGCCCAATGACCTTGATCAGGATAGACATCAATGCATATAATAATCCAACAATTACAATACCAGCCATGGCCTGGGGAATATTATCCTGTACACTTTGTCCACTTTCATTAAGAATAATGGTAGCCAGGGGTGCAATAAATACAAAGGAAGAACCCAGATAAACAGGCACTTTACCTTTAGTAAGGATATGAAAAACTATTGTGCCTAGACCAGAAGTAAATAAGGCTACTGCTGGATCAAGACCAGTTAATAATGGCACCAGAATTGTAGCTCCAAACATGGCAAACATATGCTGAAAAGCCAGTATCAATACCTGGTATGATGGAATCTGTTTTTCTCTTATTTCATTAAGGTTTTCTTTTGTCTGTTGAAAAAAATTCATGTATAAACCCTCCTCTTTTATTAAAAAAACCTTTTATCCAGTCTGATAAAAGGTATACCTGCACTCCTTTATCAGCCTCACTGGACTAATTTAAAAGGATAAACTATTTAGTTATTTCTGGAAAGAATCAAGACATTCTCTTCATCATCAAGTTCCCGTAAGTTAACACTGACCACTTCTTCTCTCGAAGTTGGTAGGTTTTTACCTACAAAATCTGCCCTGATAGGCAATTCCCTGTGTCCCCGATCAACCAGGATAGCCAATTGTATAGTTTGAGGGCGGCCTATATCCATCAGGGCATCAAGAGCAGCCCTTACAGTTCTACCGGTATAAAGGACATCATCAACCAATACAACCTTCTTACCATTAATATCAAAGGGTATTTCTGTTCTGTGTACTATTGGTTGCTGTGCTATTAGGGATAAATCATCCCTATATAAGGTTATATCCAATATCCCTACCGGAATCTCTACCCCTTCAAATTCCTTTATTTTTTCCGCCAGACGCTGGGCCAGTGGAATTCCCCTTGTCTTTATACCCACTATAACAAGATCCTCTGTACCCTTGTTCTTCTCTACAATCTCATGGGCAATCCTTGTTATGATCCTCCTAATCCCATCTTCATCAATAATCATTTTCTTAAAATTTAGCTCCTTTTCCATATACCTCTCCTTTCTCCAGGTTCCCTGAAAGAAAAAAACTCCTGCCTGTGAGCTAGGAGTTATACATCTTATTAATCCGTTTTCCTTATTAGCCTCACAGGACTAATTTAAAAGAACCTTTTATTTTCTTTTAATATATCAGAATAAGATATACTCTGTCAAGTCTTTTTTAAAATTTTCAATACAGATTTAAAATCTTCTGGCAAAGGTGCTTTAAATTCCATCCATTCTCCGCTAAGGGGATGTTTAAAGCCAAGGATATAGGCATGGAGTAATTGTCTTTGTACAGGCAGCTTATTCTTTTTGCTCCTGCCATATTTCTCATCACCAAGAATAGGATAACCCAGATAGGAAAGATGGACCCGGATCTGGTGTGTTCTTCCTGTTTCCAGTTTTACCTCCAGGTAGGTATAATTCTCAAACCTATCTAAAACCTTAAAATGGGAGATAGCCTCCTTGCTATTACGGTCTGTTACAGCCATCCTCTTTCTTTCCCGGGGATCTCTTCCAATCGGTGCATCAATTACACCTTCATTATGTGGTAAATTCCCCTTAACTATAGTATGGTATATCTTTAAAACATCCCTTTCTTTAAACTCTTCTACCAATTTTCTATGGCTCAGGTCATTTTTAGCTACCACTATTGCCCCAGAAGTATCCTTATCCAGCCGGTGAACTATGCCCGGCCTTTTGACACCATTTATTCCCGATAAACTATCAGAATAAGCCAGGAGTGCATTTACCAGGGTATTCTCCTCCTGCCCAGGCACCGGATGGACAAGGAGTCCTGGAGCCTTGTTCACAACTAATATACTTTCATCTTCATATATGATCTCCAATTCCATTTCTACTGCTTTAATTTCTGGGGTCCGGGCTTCCGGGATTATTACTTTTATCAAATCATCCCTTTTAACTTTATAATTAGCTTTTCCGCTTCTCCCATTAACAGTGACCATATTTTCCATGATAAGTTTTTGTATATAGGAACGGGAAAGGTCTTTGTATTTACTGGAAAGAAATTTATCCAGTCTTTCCCCCTGCTCTATTTCCTGAACAAGAAAATTAGCCTCCTTCATATGTATCACCTTCAGATTTCCAGATAGATATAATCAACAAACCAGCCCCAATATTAATCAAGATATCTGCCAGATTAAAAACAGGCCAGATCCGGAAATCCAGATAATCTATAACATATGACAGCCTGACCCGGTCAATAAAATTGCCCAGGGCACCGGCAATTAAAAAAATTAAGGCAAAATCCTTTAATAAACCTGCCCGGCTTTTATATCTATATATTAATAAAAATACTAAAATCAAAGCAGTTATCAGCAGTAATAAATATTTTTTCCCGGCCAGTATTCCAAAACCTGCACCCCTATTTCTAACATAGGTTAAATGAAAAATATTTTCGATAACAGGCAAGGACTCTCCCGGGAAGAATTTTTTATCAATATTTAATTTAATTAATTGGTCTATCAAGACCAGTACCATGATGAAAAAATAAAACATTTTTATACCCCTGTAATATTGTAGCACATTGATGCTTATTAAACAACAGGGAAGATTATATCAGCTTTCTTTTTATTTTATCTATCAACATCTCCTTTAAGACCTGTAAAGCTGCTTTTTCTTTTTGCTGCCTCTTCCAGGTCTTCTACTTCATCATCATAGATAGAATCTTCAATACCCACTGCCCCAATTATTTCTTCTTCCTTTTCAAAGAGAGGGTCAGCCTTAACATAAGGTTCACTGGAAGTCCCATACTGGGCTACATCCTGCCAGGCATCTTCTCCATCATATATGCTTGTTTCATTACCATCATCAGCTCCCCAGATAGGAGGTCGCAGGACCTCTTCCTCAACAGGTCTTTCTCTACTGGCTGTCAGCTCTTCTTCTATTTTTTTGCATTTTTCACAGAAAACAGTATAAGGTACTGCCTCTAATCTCTCTTCCTTGATCCTATTAGCACATCTCTGGCAAATACCATAACTACCAGCATCAATCATTTCCAGGGCCCTATCTACCTCATTCAAAAGAGTAAGGGCATTATCCTTTAAGCCCAGGTCTTTAGCCCTTTCAAAGGTCTCAGTACCTAAATCTCCCGGATGATTATCATAGGCTGAGAGCTCATTTATTGCTTCCCTCTGGCTCAGTCTTTGTTCTCTCTCTATACTATCTATCTGTTCTTCCAGTCTTTTCTTTTCACTCAATAGTATCTCCCTGTATCTTTCCAGCTTGTTTTTTTCCATGGTAGATATCTCCCCTCCATATTTTCTGTTTCCATTAAAGAATTACCACTATAGATATGTTTCAACAATTTTAATGATCCTGGCAACAAATTCAGCAATGAGAGGAATATTGGATTGGGCCAGGTCAAATAAAATAATTAAAAATAAGGCTCCCAGAACAGTAGCCCCGATTGCTATCCCCAATCCCCTGGCCAGGCCAGAAATAAAGTTTATAACCAGCATCCTGCCCGGAGACCGCACCAACTCAATATATTCTACCAGATTAATGCTCTGGATTCTCTCAGAGATTTCTATCAGTTTTCTCATTATTTCATCTTTCTCTTCTTCTGTCATTATTGACACCTGCCTGTCCTTCCTATAAATTTATTATGTTATAAAAAAGACTTTAGTATACTGGTAGTATACTGGATATAAAAGAAAAAGCCCTAACGCTTTAACTGCGTTAAGGCCTCCCTCTATTTTATTCTCCTAAAGCCATTTTCTCATAATGTTTGTATAGGGCATGGAACCTGCCACTATAATTTCGCTTCCAGGGCTTTTTCTTACCACAAAAATGAATAATCACAGTATTCTTAATGACCGCATCCATATCCCATTCTCCATCCAGCAGCTTATAATAGCGATAATACCTGGCATCATAATTATAAAGCTTTTCATCTAAAGTTTTAATCTTTTTGGAATATAAACAGTTTAGAATATCCTGATCTGGCATTATCAGTTTTTTTCTGTTTTTTACCACAAAGTCATAAATTTCCTTTTCCTCAATGCTTTTCCTCTGTAAATCCAGATTCATTAAAAGAACCCCGGAATTATAATAAGCTTCAATTTCATAAGGCATTAATCTGATTCTATTTATTTCCTTAACTGATATCAGATCATGGTAAGCCGCAGCATATAAATAATCAGTTAGATCTGTTTCATAAAGTTCCCTAAGGGGATTAATCACAAGAATATCGGGATCCAGGTAAAGTATCCTATCCAGATCCTCTGGCAAAAATCTAAAAGCCAACAAACGATAATACATTGCTTTGGTATAATGCAAAAGGGTAGGTGCATCTTTAAAATATTCATCATCTATAGTGATTACTTCCAGTTGCTGGCCATTCCTGATAATATAATCTTCCAGATCCTGCAATTCTTCCCTCTTTAGTGATGAATGCATTAAATAGATAGTGATATTTTCCTCTTGATTATTATAAAACATGGATTTTAACATAACTTTTAAAGGCAAAATATAATTAGAATCAAGAGTAACAAGGATATTCATCCTTTCCTTCATCACCCCCATTAACTATATATGATAGAGATTATATTTAAGAATCAGCAGCTAAGATTTTCATGAATTCTTCTCCACTTATGGTCTCCTTCTCCAGAAGATATTTAGCCAATTCATGGAGCTTTTCTTTATTTTCCTCCAAAATACTATAGGCCTCTCTATAGGAAGCCTTTAATATCTTCTCTACCTCTGCATCTATCCTGGCAGCAGTTTCAGAAGATACCAGGAGAGAACTATCGCCCCCTAAATACTGGTTATTTATAGTCTCCAGAGCCATCATGCCAAATTCTTCACTCATCCCATATCTGGTAACCATGTCTCTGGCCAATTTAGTAGATTTTTCGATATCATTAGCAGCACCGGTAGTGGCAGTATTAAAAATAAGTTCCTCTGCTGCCCGGCCGCCCATATAGGTGGCAATCCTGGCCAGGGCCTGTTCCTTGTTTAATAATACCCGGTCCCCTTCATCAATCTGCAAAGTATAACCCAGGGCACCGGAGGTTCTGGGTATAATGGTTATTTTATGCACTGGAGCTGTATGGTTTAATTTAGCAGCCACCAGGGCATGGCCAATCTCATGATAGGCAATGGTTAATTTATCTTTCATCGAAATTACTGCATTTTTCCGCTGGTAGCCTGCTATTACCACTTCAATGGATTCTTCCAGGTCTTCCTGGCATACATATTCCCTGCCCATTCGTACTGCCCGGAGGGCACCTTCATTGATAATATTGGCCAGGTCTGCCCCGGAAGCCCCGGAGGTAGCCCGGGCTATTGCATTTAAATTGATATTATCAGCCAATTTAACCTTTTGAGCATGTAATTTTAAAATAGCTTCCCTACCGGCAAGATCTGGTAGCTCCACTGGAACCCTGCGATCAAAACGACCTGGTCTCAATAAAGCTGGATCCAGGGTCTCAGGGCGGTTGGTAGCTGCCAAAATTACTACCCCTTTATCACCATCAAAACCATCCATCTCTGTTAATAGCTGATTTAGGGTCTGTTCCCTTTCTTCATTACTGCCAGGACCAGTATTTCTTTTTTTACCAATAGTATCAATCTCATCAATAAAGATAATACAGGGAGCCTTCTCCTGGGCCTGCTTAAACAGATCCCTGACTCTGGCTGCCCCCATTCCTACAAACATCTCCACAAACTCTGAACCGGAAATCGAAAAAAAGGGAACCCTGGATTCACCAGCTACAGCCTGAGCCAGTAAAGTCTTACCAGTGCCCGGAGGGCCTACCAGGAGGACTCCCTTGGGAACTTTAGCCCCAATCTTTTTATATTTTTCCGGTTGATTGAGAAAACCTACCACTTCTGCCAGGGCTTCTTTTGCTTCCTCCTGTCCGGCTACATCAGCAAAGGTCTTTCCAGTTTCAGCCTCTACATAGATCCTGGCATTACTCTTCCCGAAAGACATGGCATTACCTATTCCACCCATCTTGCCCTGCATCCTTTTGACAAAAAACTGGCCCAATCCAATAAAAATAAACATGGGCAAAATCCAGTATAAAATGAAATCCAGGAGGGGGGAGGCCTCTTTGGGAATCACTTTTTGAAAATTAACATTGGCCTTATAAAGCCGATTTACCAGATCCGGATCATCCATCCGGCCGGTTATATAAATATTTTCCTTTCCTCTTTCATCCCTGATAATAAAGGCTATTTGCCTATCCTGCACCTCTACTCTGCTGACTCTTCCCTGCTCCAGCTCCCTTAAAAAGGTCCCATAATCTACCTGGGTTATATGCCTTTTTAGTAAACTGGGAAAAACAAAAGTATTAAGCAATAAAACAATAATTAAAACTGTTATAATATAATAAAGTATCGGTTTTCTGGGATTTTTTATCTCCATAATTCTTTTCTCCTTTTAGTTCCATATTCTTTTATTGGTTACAGGAAACAATCCTTTCCAGTATATCATTTAATTTCTCCATTCCACGAATTATTTCCCTGAAGCTTTCTTCTCCTTCTTTATACAATTCACGGGAAATAAGTTCATTCATCTTTTCATTAATTTGTAGTAAAATTTCTCTACCCCTATCTGTTAAGTCTACCTGAACTACCCGTTCATCTGCCTTATCCCTGGCCCTATTCAAATAACCCATATTCTCCAGCTTCTTACACATTGCTGAAGCATTAGCCCCTGCAACATTGATACTTTCAGCCAGATTTCCAATCGAAAGGATACCAAAATGGAATAATTCCATTAAGATTCTACCCTGTAGCATGGTTAAACCATATTCAGCAAAAATCGGGTTAAAGAGTTTGTTGATATTTTCATTTATTTTTCTGGTATATTCCAGAATAGCAAATTTAAAATCAGTTATATTCATAATAAACCCCCATAAATAGGATAATTATCCCTGATGTTTTTTTATTTATGTTCTATTTTTATTTTGTTTTTTATAGTTTGTGTATTGTATATTTAATTTTTATTTTTATTTTAAAACTAAAACCATATTTCTTTCTTATTGCTTATTGCTTATTGCTTATTCCTTACTTCTTACTTCTTAAATTTTAAATCTTAAATCTTAAATCTTATATCTTATATCTGTCATGTAAAATGTTATATGTGTTATATGTTATATGGGTTATATGTTATATATTCAATATAATATCTATACTTTATATATAATATAATAAATAATTTTATTTGTCAATAAATCCTTTGACGCTCCTGAACCTTATTTTTTCCGCAGTAAAACCTGCTTTTGTCCCTGTAGTGTTATAATATTTTCCTTTTCCAATTCAGACAGCTTCCTGCTAAGGGTTTCCTGGCTCAAACCGATAAGATTGGCCAGTCCCTGCCGGTTTAGGGGTAATTTGACCAAGATACCATCAGCCCTCTTTTCACCACTTTCCTGGGCCAGGTCCAGAAGCAGCCTCATGGTCTTTTCCCGGGCATCCTCCAGGGCCAGTGAGATTAACTTTTGTTCTGTCTCATTGAGGCGGTCAGTAATTGAAGCCAGTAAATTAAAAGAAAGCTCAGTATCTGTCCTGAGCAGGTTTTCCAGTTCCTTTTTCCCGATCATACAGATCTTACAATCTGTCACTGTTTCAGCACTGCTGCCATGTTTTGCTTCCCGGAAGAGGACAAATTCCCCAAAAAAATCTCCACTCTTTAAGAGCCGTAAAATATACTCTCCCCCGTCTTTGCCGATAGTATATAATTTTACCAGTCCGGAATCAATAATATAGATAAACTCATCAGGCTCATCTTCCAGATAAATAATCTCACCACTCCTATACTCTCTCTGCTGAACCAGCCTCTCCAGTTGGCCAACTTTACTTTCATCTAATCCGGCAAAGATAGGGACTTTATAAATACAGGAATCTCCATGACAATGCTTACAGGGAGCCATTTTATCATTCCTTTCTTTTCTGGAATATTCTTTTTATTTTAAGTTCAAACCTTCTTTTATAATAATTCGACAGAAAATAGCTGTAGCCTTTTTTTGATTAAAGTCAGCCTTATTATAAATAATCCTTTTACCCTATAACAAGTAAAAACTCTGCTTTCCGATTTTTCACGATAGTATAAAATACCATACCAAAGATTAAGCAGAAAGCAGAGTTAGATTACCCGAAGATTTTTATCTTTTTTATTTATCTTTTTAAAGAATATATAGTATCCCCATTATCAAGATTAAAGATCCTGATTTCATTATCTTCAATCATGGCCATAGTCGGTACAGATGGCTCCTGTTTTGGTAAAGCAATACTACCAGGATTAAGAAGTATGACGCCATCTTTTTCCTCTAAAAGTGGGAGATGGGTATGACCAAATACCACAAGGTCAGCTCCAAATCTGCGGCCAAAATCAAGCCTTTCCTCCAGGGTTTCATGCTGATGACCATGATAGATTACAATCCGGAAACCCTTATTATCATATATGGCATAACCCGGTAGTGGATAGGGCAATACCCAGTTATCTACCAGTGAATCTACATTTCCCTGTACAGCCAATAAATTATAGCTCTCTTTTGTAGCCTCATTTATTTTCTCTGTTAAAGCAATAGTATTATAGCCAGCTGGTAAGGGATTACGGGAACCATGATATAATATATCTCCTGCATGAAGCACCAGATCTGTATCATTAAAATATTTTTCTGCTTTTTCCCAGGCTTCCAGACTACCATGAGAATCACTGATAACTGCTATTTTCATCACATGACCTCCTTAAAATGAATAAGTCAAACCTGTACTAAGAGATGTAAAGTTATACTCCTCACCAAAGAAAACCTGCCCACTTAAATTAAGATCTATATTGGCAGATAAAGTATTCTGATATACCGGACTTATAAATATTCGGCTACCATCTAAATTTAACATGGACATTAAAGAAATAGAAGAAAAATCGTCCACAGGATAAGTCAGGCTGGCACTTAAAAGATCAAGCCTATCCCCTCTACCATTCATGAAGATAAATGGACCCAATACTGGTGAAAGACTCCTATTACCAAGTCCCAGATACTCCAACTGCAGTGTAATTTTAGTATAATAGTTAAGATTATAGCTATAATCTATTCCCAGCAATAAACTATTACTGCTATCCAGGACATCATCAAAATAATGGCCAAAAGCAGCGTATACTCCCATACCTTTTAAATCACCTTTTAGTGTCAAAGCAAGTCTTTCCCGGGGAAAGAAAGAATTTCTAATAGAAAAAGCTTCCTGAACATAGTTAAGAGTCAAATCAAAAGCTCCAACACCAAACCTACCCCTTACTCCAGTTTTCATTTTATTAAAATCTGTCGAAAACCCTCCAGGATAGGAAGCAAGCAAGCTTAGTCCTGAATTCCACTCTAAGGGCAGATATAGCTCCAGGGCATCAGTATATTTGCCAGAACTCTCTCTATCTGCAACAAGTGAACCAGGAGTATAATCTACCGGGTTAAGCAATGAACCAAAAGCCCAGGAAACAGGCTGCCGTCCAACTGTCAGGCTGAAATCATCGAACTTACGCCGCAGATATAGTTTTCTGGTATAATATGCAGCATCTTTATCCTCCAATAAGTCCAGCAAAGGATCAGTAACTATAAAGGAATATTGAATCTCATTATTTCCTACTTGCGGGAGAAACAAATCTATATTTAAAAAATCACTAATCTCTGTTTTATAAGTACCGTCATGCCAGGAAAGATTAGCCAATATAGCATATTCTCCACCGGCTTCAATAGCTGAAACTTGTCCTACAAATATGAATATGAGTAATAATAACAAATACTTGCGCATTAAATTCACCTCTCCAAAATCACTATCCTGTCCTCATAGAACAGCTATCTTCTTTACTGTCTAATTTTACCGGAGATTCTCCAAAGTAAATGTTCCTTCCGGTATAAGCGGATTAAATTCTATAGCCTTAAGAATCACCTCTGTACTGGTATCCTTCCTTAATTTATCTTCCATTACAGACCGTAATGGATACCAACGTCCCTCAATTTCTTCTACCTGTAAAACATTTAACTCTTTCAATAATCTTCCGCTCCGGGCATATAGTTCTTCCTTAAGACCTACGAATCGCTCTTTATCTATCCATATTTTTCTTTTATAATAAGAAACCTCTTTTCCTTCCCTGGCTAAACCTTCCAGTACATAGCAGGGCCGTCCATCTATTTCCTCTTCACTAATGATTTCAAATTCATATAAATCAATCAGTTTATCAGATTCCATCAAATCCTGATAAGAAAAATCACTACCCATCATCCCCTGATTAAGCATATGGCCAGAGATTTTGACAATATCCTCTGCATCAGGGAAGAACATCCATAACTCGTCTCCCCTTTTCAGAAACTTTGTTCCCCGATCCCGGGGATTAGTAAACTCAGTTAGACTGTTCTGCTTATCTGTCAAAGAAATCATGGTTTTACTCATCTCTCGCCTGCCACTTCTTATAATCATCTCCATTTCTGCCCTGGCAGTCTCAAGATACTCATTATCATCCCTTTTGTTGATAATCTCTTCAGCAGTCAGGGCATGAACAAAAGTGGAAGAAGTAAAAAGTAGAATAAATATAGCTAAAAAGGCTAAAAATCTCTTCATCTAATCAACTCCCAATATTTATTTATTCTAGTAATAGGGGGCTTTTCCTTTATTTATATAATAGATTAATATTCCTTATCTTTAATTATTGATGCAGATCTATGCTTCCCGCATGGCTTCAGTAGGTTCCAGTTTTATGGCTCTCCGGGCCGGGAAAACACAGGCTAATACTACAATGATTGTTCCCAATACAAAGGCAAAAATAGTATTTTCCAGGGAAACAGCAGGATAAATCATGGTATTAAGCAGGATACCTGTATCCATTCCTGACAGGGCCTGGCCATAATCAAATCCTTCTCTTCCTAAATAAGCAGTAATTAGATAGCCCCCCAGGGCCCCCAGAAGACTCCCTATCAGACCCATGAAACCACCCTCAATAAGAAAAAGTTGTAAAATCTCTTTCTTTTCCAGTCCCAGAGCAGCCATCATTCCAATCTCCCTGGTCCTTTCTCTTATAATCATAATCATGGTATTAATTACTACTATACAGGATAATAATACCAGGAAGATATAAATGAAATTAAAGATCACTTCCGAAAGATCCATTAAGGGGATTAAATCACTGGTTTCCCGATAACCCAAAGCCAGATAGCGCCCTCCTCCCTCCAACGCCAATAGTTCTTTTACTTCCGGTAAAACCTGTGAAACCATCTTCCTATCAGGGAGTACCAGTAACAATTCTGTTACCTCCTCATCCATTTCCAGAAATCTCTGGGCCTGGTCCAGGGGCAAATAAAAGACCATTTCATTTAGCAACTTTAATCCGGTATCCAGTCTACCCACAACCTCAAAAGTTACCCCTTTTAAAGAGCCATAGGCAGTATTAAAGAGAATAGTTACCTTACCTCCTACCTTGGCATTAATCTTTTCCAGTAAAGCAGTCCCCATAACTACTTCCTGCCGGCCAGGCTGGACCATCCTGCCTTCTAACAGTATATCCCCGATATTTGTAAAAATAAGCTCCTTATCTGGATTTACCCCCCAACCACTCATGGTTACCAGTTCTTCTTCTGTGCTGACCAGGGCAGCAAACTTCAAACGGGGAATCACCAGCTCCACATTATTTACACCCTCTAATGCCTCAATCATCACATCCAAATCCTCACCATTAAAACCATCGACAGGATAATTGAGAGATAATAAACGCTCCTTCAACTGATATTCCTGATCTATAATCTTAATATGGCCAGAATTATACTGGATATGGTCAGCAAAAACAGAATCTACCATACCTACTACTATACCCCTGGCAAAAACAACAATCATCACCCCAAAGGCAATGGCTATAATTGATACAAAAGACCTTAATTTACTGCGAAATAAATTCTTAAAAGCTATTTTAATTATATATCCCACTACTCTCCCCCCCTAGCGATGATAGATAGATTCTACCGGGTCTTTATCTGCAGCCCAATAAGCTGGCAAAATACTGGCCAGTAGTGAAACCAGAACTCCAAAAACAAAAACTTCAATAAAGGCTGCAGGATTCCAGGCAGCATATATTTTACCTAAAATGGGCAAACCAAAGGAGGCCATATCAACTCCATATAAGGCTTCAAAGTCCATACCATATACAGATAAAAACCAGATAGTAATTATACCTAAAACTATACCTATGATTCCACCAATAATGCCGATTCCCGTTGATTCCAGAACAAAGGTATAAACGATTTCCCTGTTCTGTAAACCCATGGCCTTCATCATGCCGATCTCTTCCAGTCTTTCCAGAGCAGCCAATATGACAGTATTGATTATAGCAATGGCAGCAATAACCAGAATTATAGCTAAAATAACCTGCTTTTCCAGCACAGCCGCACCCAGGAAGCTAAAGGCCTCCAGTTCCTCCCAGGAATAAACAGCCAGATTGCTATTTGCCTTTATTAAATTTAAGCCCAGTTCTTCTGCCAGCCTACTGGCCTGATCTTTATTCTCTATTCTAATAAGTATCTTACTGACCTGCTCACCTACACTTAAGGCTTGCTGGGCCAGATCCAGAGGAAGATAGACTATATTCTGATTAACATTGGGATTACTGGTATGCAAGAGGCCAGCTATTTCTACATCAATAGTATTAAAAGTATTGTTATTATCTTTTACCAGAAGAGTAATATAATCACCGACACCCAGGTCCAGCAGCTCTGCCAGTCGTTTCCCCAGTACTGCCTTATAGTCACCAGGCTGAAAGATATCTCCCTCTACAAATTGTTTTTCCAGAGCAAAAACCTTTAAATATTCTTCCGGAATAATTCCTTTACCCATAACAGGTAAATTATCAATTCCATTACTAAGCAGTGCTGAAAAGTTCAATTCTCTTGAACCGGCTAAAATTCCTGTTAGATTTTTTACACCTTCCAGGACCCTTTCATCTATAGTAAATAAATTATCCAGGGCCAGTTCATCCTTTGCCTCCCAATAGTTCTTATCCACTATCTGTAGATGAGCACTTTCATAATCAATAATTGTTTCATAGGATAATTCTGACATGCCTCCAATAAGGGAATCAAAAAAGATATAAATTAAGATAGCCATGGCAATGATTATAGATGTAAAAATACTTCGATTACGATGCCTGACCAGATTCTTTATAGCCAGTTTAGTCAGAAACATTTATCTCTTCCCTCCTTCTATCTTCGGCAATCAGGCCATCCCTTATTTCCAGCATACGCCGGGCATAGTCCATCACCAGGGGATCATGAGTAGAAAAGATAAAGGTAGTACCTAACTCTTTATTCATCTTTACCATTACCTTTAAAACCTCTTCACTGGTCTTCGAATCCAGATTAGCTGTTGGCTCATCAGCCAGTACCAGTTTGGGCTCTTTTACCAGGGCTCTGGCAATAGCCACCCTCTGTTTTTGTCCACCGGAAAGTTCATGGGGCCTCCTGTTCTCCATCCCTTCCAGACCAACTGCTGCCAGTATTTTTAAAACCCTTTCCCTGATCTCCTTATTATCATATTTGTTGATTAACCTGATGGCAAACTCAACATTCTCATAAGCTGTCAAAACAGGAATCAGATTATAGCTTTGAAAAATAAAACCTATATTAAACCTACGTATCATAGCCAGGTCTTTTTTACTGAGTTCATTTAATTCCTTTCCATTAAAAATAATGGTCCCACTGCTGGGCTTATCCAGACAACCAATCATATTTAACATAGTAGTTTTTCCAGAACCAGATGGCCCAAAAACAGTAGTGAATTCACCTTCATCTACCTGCAGGTCAACTCCCCTTAAGGCCGGTACCTCAATCTGGCCCTGCCTATAAATTTTCCTGACTCCCTTTAGTTCCAGTAATGCCATATCCTTATACCTCCCCATTTTCTTAATTAATTCTATTTAATAAATAACTACCTCTTTTTTATGCCATTCTCTACAAAATACAACATCTTATCATAAATCTCCATATCATCCATGTCGATCTTTCCATCCTCCATAACTAAATCTACCAGCGAATAGATAAGACCACTCAACATCCGGGCCAGAAAATCCAAATCAGCATCAGGATCTATTTCTCCCTTTTCTCTACCAAATTCTAAAAGTTCCTTGAAAAAGTCACTGCTTAGATACCGGTGTTCTCCATAAAGCTCGCTTAAAAGATCTTTATCAGCCACTAACATCTCACCAATGGGCACCAGACGGGGATTCTCTTTCGCAAATCTGATTCCGCTAAGAAAAACCTCCCGTAAAAGCTGGAAAAAGCCATATTTTTCCCTGTTCATTAACATATCCTTATTTATGTATGATAGCTTCTTTTCAGCAATAATTTCCATGAGATATTTATACAGATCTTTTTTATCCTCAAAATACTGATAAAAACTACCCTTGGCAATACCGGCATTATCTGCAATAGCAGTTACCCTGGCCTTATGAAAAGAATAGCGGGAAAATTCATCAATGGCTGCCTCGATAATCCTTTCTCTCTTCTCAACAGGCAGATTAAAAAAAGTATCAGTGGGCATTTTCATCACCTTTCTATCATTATTATCATGTGTGAATATGACTTCATGTTCATATGAATCTCTGGTCATATTATACCACAAATAAAAAAAGATAGTCAAGGAGACTATCATAAACATAAAAAATCCCTGAATTTTTATATTCAGGGATTGCGAAATATTTACATTATACTACTATCAGCAGCAGTATTGACAACCACAGATTTTTCCTTGTTTATTGCATAATCCTTATACCGTTCATAATCACTGGCCCTGCATTCAACGAGTAATGAAGTGCCATTTTCCTCATAAGCAACCTTCAATACACTGGCCTTTTCATGAAAATAAGAAATCAATTCTCCCCGGTCAAAGGGGAAGAGGAATTCACAACAAACATAGTCTTCAAAGATATTTTTCCTAATTAAGCCTACCAATTCATCCAGGCCTATTTTTTCTCTGGCTGAAAGATAGACTACATTATCCTTCACCAGGGGAATCTGCAAATCTATTAAATCAGCCTTATTATAGGCATATATAGTAGGAATATCCTTAACCCCTATCTCTTCCAGTGTTTTATTGGTGACCTCTATAAAGGTTTCATGCCGGGAATCAGAACAATCTACTACATGGATTAAGAGATCTGCCTCTGCAACTTCCTCCAGGGTAGAATGGAAGGCCTTTACCAGATGATGTGGGAGTTTATTGATAAAACCTACTGTATCTGTAAGCAGAAAAGCCTTGTTATCAGGCAGGACTATCTTCCTGACAGAAGTCTCCAGGGTAGCAAATAACATATCCTTTTCAAAAACCTGTTTTTCCATTGATCCATGATAATTTTCTATCATTTTATTCATGATAGTTGATTTGCCAGCATTAGTATAACCTACCAGAGATACTACCGGCATACCGCTGTCTTTTCTCTTCTTTCTTTGTACTTTCCGCCTGGAAGCTAATATATCCAGCTCTTTCCTTAAGCTGCTGATTCTATCTTCTATTTTTCTCCGGTCCAGTTCCAGGCCGGTTTCACCGGCTCCCCTATTGGCAAAACCTGAACCTCCCCCCTGCTGGTCATAGATCTTCCTCCCTACCAGCCGGGGAAGCATATATTGCAGCCTGGCTACTTCTACCTGGAGTTTTGCCTCCCTGGTCCTGGCCCGCCGGGCAAAGATATCCAGGATCAACATAGTCCGGTCAATAGCCTCTATCTCCAGCTTATCTTCCAGGACCCGGATCTGGGAAGGGGAAAGCTCATCATTGGCGATCAGGAGATTGGCTTCAGTATATTCAATTAAAGCCTTTAATTCTTCTATCTTACCTTTACCCAGATAGTGGCTGCTATTGATCTGGTCCATATTTTGTGTAACCTCTCCCACTATCTCTATATCACAGGCAAAAGCCAGGCCCCTTAACTCCTCCATCAGGTGGGCAAAATCATCTTCCCTATTTCTATAATTTACCCCAACCAGTATCCCTTTTAAGTTTTCATTCATATTAACATCCTTTCAAAAACCAGCCTCCTGCCAATTACTCTGCCATAGCTGTTTCAAGTACTGCCTTTTTTCTCCATTTACCCCTTTTATAAAAAAATGAATTAATGACAGACCCTAAAACCCAGGCAGTCAATAAAGAAATAAAGACTGATTCTGGTCTCCCTGTAGGATACTCTGGGCTCCTGGTCAGATAGGCTAATCCATAGGCAATAGGTACCCTGATCAAAATAGTTGTCATCAAAGAAATCCACATGGGGGTCAGTGTATCTCCGGCACCACGCATAGTACCGGATAGGACCTGGGTCACTGCCATGGCAATATAACCAAGAGCCAGTATCCTCATAAAATACATACTTAAATCAACCAATTCTCCTGTGTCAGTGAAGATACTCATCAGATATTTGCCAAAGACCAGGATAATTATCGTAATTACAGTAGCAACAAAGACCGCCATCTTCAGGCCATCTCTAGTTCCTTTCTCAACCCTATCCATCTTCCGGGCACCTATATTCTGTCCCACATAAGTAGTCATAGCTGTGCCAAAAGTAAAGTTAGGCATCATGGCAAAGCCGTCAACACGCATAATGATAACATTAGCGGCGATAACCATTTCCCCAAAGCTATTGGTCAGTTCATGGCAAAGGAAAAAATAGCCTGAGTTATACCGGAAGGGAGGCCAAGACGTAAAAGCCTGCCCGGGTATCCCTTACTCAACTTCAACATCTTCAGGTTCAGGTCAAAATGCTCCTTCATGCCCAGCAATTTTATTAAACAGAGTACAGCAGATATAGCCTGAGCTATTACAGTCGCCAAAGCTACACCGGGAACACCCATATTAAAACCTGCCACAAACCAGATATCCAGAACAATATTCAGTGCTGTAGAAATAAGAAGAAAAATCAGGGCTGAAACAGAATCTCCCAGTCCCCTTAAAATACCAGATAATATATTGAAATAGGAAAAACCTGCAGCACCGAGAAAGAATATATTCAAATACCCTTCACTCCAGTCTATAATTGAAGACGGAGTATTAAGGAATTGAAGCAAGGCCCGGGTAAGCATAGGGCCGATAATCATTATAATCAATGAAGTAAGGGCAGTCAGTGTAATGGATACACCGATGGTTCGGGAAAGACCTTCCCGGTCCCTGGCGCCAAAATACTGGGAGACCATGATCCCGGCTCCTGTAGCCACTCCAACAAAGAGTACCAGGAGGAGATTCAAAATAGGTCCAGCACTGCCTACTGCCGCCAGGGCATTATCCCCTATATACCTGCCGACAATAATGGAGTCAGCAGTATTATAAAACTGTTGGGCAATATTCCCTATCAGCATGGGTATTGAAAATTCCAGTATCCGTTTCCAGGGGGTTCCCTCTGTCATATCTCTTGCTGTAAACAATTTACTGATCTTAACCATATCTATAGCCTCCATCCTTTATTATTACTTATAAGTAAAACTAGTAATACAGGCAAATATTTTACATAAAAAATCCCTCCTTATAGCCTTTATAAAAGACTAAAGCAGAGGATCAAATTTGCTTTTCAGGAGAGATTATAATAAGATTTTACAAAAATAATTATATGGTTATTGTATCATATTTAGGCTATAGATACAAGGGTTCCTGAAAATCCACTCTAGTTTTTTAGCAAACTGGATATCTTTTTATATATTAACAAAACCACCACACTATTTACCCCACCTTTAATCAGATTAAAAGGAAAAATAAAGGTAAACAAAAAACCCCAATCAGCAGGAAGACCATATAAGGGAAAAATTATATACTTATTTGATAATAAAGCCAGTAAACTCATGACCAGGGTTCCACAAATAACACTTATAAGGGCTGTTTTCCTGGTTTTGTTATAATTATAAATTAAACTGGCAGTTATAACAAAAGAGCTTCCGACGATAAAATTTGAAAGTTCCCCCACACCTCCAGTTGTAGTTTTGGTTAGGAAATCCACTATATTTCTGATCAGGACAATCATTATACCATATACTGGACCCAGGCTAAAACCTCCTATCAAAGCTGGTAGTTCTGCAATATCCAGTTTCAGGTATTCAGGAAACAAGGGTAAGGGTATTCTTATAAAGGTCAATATATAAGAAATAGCTGCCAGCAAAGATACTTTTACCATCTTATTTGTTTTTATTTTTCCTTTGCTCATGGTATTTGAGCCTACATTCATCTTTAATTCCCCCCACTATAATATTTATTATAGAAAAATAAAAATCCCTGATATAATCAGGGACAGGATAAACAATAAAAGTATCTTCTTTCATCCAGACTATACTGTCGGCTCTGGAATTTAACCAGATCAGCTCTTTATAAAATAAAGAGTTCGCGGGCTATACCGCCGGTCGGGAATTTCACCCTGCCCTGAAGATATATCAGTTATTTTCTTTTCATAAATAATTATACCATATTTTTGTAACAAGTCAATTAAATCTTCCAGATTATTTTCCCTTTCCTGTATAAATATGCACTGCATCCCGGAGAAATTCTGCAATACCAGCCTGTTTTTCTGCAAAATAGGATTCATAATAATCTTTAAAACGTTCATCATCAACATAGAGCTGGACTACTCCTGCATGGGCTTCCTTTGAATAATTATCCCAATAAAAGGTCAACCATTGGCGGTGTAAATCAGCTGCCTTTTGGGCCAGGTCTCCAGCGGGATCACCTGTCTTAAATGCGGTCAACAATGTTTCCATAAATTCTTTTTCCAGTTCTCTTATTTCTTCATATTCCCTTTCAGTCATCTTCAAGAACTTCTGATTAAACCGGTCAACTGCTTCATCACCGTATTTTTCTCTAACCTCTTGACCATATTTCCTTTCATTTTCTTCTACCATCCTTTTCTTAAAACCTGCAAATTTTTCTTTATCACTCATTTTTATTCTCCTTTCTTTAGCATCTATGGTTTTTTCAAGATTTGCTATTAATAAATCAAGACGGTGTCTTTTTTTCAGGAGTTTTTCCCGGTGTTTTTTTAAGGCTTTTAACTCATCAAAATCTGGACCATTAATAATCTTTTTAATATTTTCCAGCTCTACTTCCAGTTCCCGGTAAAAAAGAATTTGTTGTAAACGGTCAACCTCTTTTTCACCATAAAGCCGTTAACCAGATGAATTTATCCGGGCAGGCTTAAGGAGGCCTATCTCATCATAGTACCTGATTGTACGGGAACTGACTCCGGCCAGGTCTGCTAATCTTTGTACTGTATATTCCAACCCCTATATCACCTCCTGCTAATAAAACTATACACCTTTACGTAACGTCAAGGTCAAGAGATTTTTTAAGTATTTTTTTGATTTTGATTTTCCATGGATTTTTTATATATTATATAGCTTTAAATATAACTTTAAAAAATTTTATTATATCTCATTATTAATATATTTGAACAATAAAGAAAGGACAGCAAAACTGTCCTTTAATTTATAATTAATTATTCTATTGGAACTCGCCAGCCAAAAGAATGCCAGATGCCAAAATTATCTTTAATAATAAGACCTCTCTGGCCTCCCATAGCTGCATCCAGATAATAGGGATATCTCTTACCAGGTGTAAAGTGACCTTTATAATTACCAGGGAAAACTACCTCTACTGCCTCAAAAAGCAATTCATCTTCTGTTACTTTCAAGGCCCTGGTCTCTTGATAGCTATCACCATAATTGGCCTCAATAATCTTCTGGATATTGCTTTCTTCTTTGACCAGGTCAATATTTCTCTGCATGGCTACCAGGTAGTCTTTGATTAGTTCTTTATAAAATTCATAGGAAAAGAAAATATCTTCCAGGACACTTGCCCTGTATTTATTTACCTCTTCTGTCAAATGATAATTATCCTCCTCCAGGATTTCCAGAAAACCTGCTAAATATTGCAGCAAGTAACTATCTGTAGGCCTATTTATCATTTCCGGGTAAACTTCCCTGGCTTTTTTCAGCATCTCCTGGGTATCATAGGCAAAGAGGGGTGTATTATTAAGACCATAAAAAATAAAATACAGGTACTTTTCATAGAGGTTTTTTACTTCCGGAACCCTTATTGAATAAGGAAAGTCAAGCAAAAATTTCTCCTGAAAGAGGGCCCGTTCTATAAGCTCATCCCAGCCAATAATTAAGGCAGCATCTTTGGCAGGAGGATTGCTGGATTCCCGTACCATCAAGTCAATGTATTCCCTGAAATCCCGGGTAAGATAAGGAAGATATTTTTTGTAAAACTCATAATCAATTACAGGAAAAAACATACCCTCTGCTGTTTCAACCTTATAGCCAGTTAAATTTGTTTCCAGCAAAAGTTCCTGCAAACTACCTTCTCCTAAATTTTTTATCCTGTCCAGCTCCTTAAATTTACCCAGGTCAAAATCCTGCATGTATAAGTCCAGGAGTTTTTCCTGTATCCTGGTCGGGAAATACCTCTTTTCCAGATCTACAAGATGGAACTTCTGTTTTATTTCCAGTTCACTGACCAGGCTGGTAGCATTTTCCGGAGATAGGTAGGCAATATTTTCATCAATAAAGGCTATTATTGCCGGTAATTCTTCCCTGTTTTTTACTATTTCATTAAAGTTTTTTATTATTTCTTTTTCCAGAAGTATATTCCCGGGATCCCCCCCTGCCTTTAGACAGATGGCCAGGAAACTAAAGATTATTAAAGTTAATATCAAGGTTTTTCTTCCTATATTCATCTAAATAACAGCCCCTTTTTTCTACTTTCTGTCCATTTAGACGAATAAAAGCATAAAAAAGTTCCATCTCCAACTTATCTTATTGAGAGGATTCATTTATTAGATAGAATATCCCAGGGTAAAGTATCTACTTTTGCTCTTCAGGCCAATTACTGTTTTTTAAATTAAACCCATATGTTCTTTTGCCCTTTGCAGAGTTACAGCAGCAATCTCTTTTGCTCTTTCTTTTCCCCTGTTCAATATATTATCCAGATAACCCTCTTCTTCCACAATTTCTTTATATTTTTCCTGTATGGGCCTTAATCTTTCAATAACAACTTCTACCAATTCCTTTTTTAATGCCCCATAATTTTTACCCCTGAAATGGTCTTCTACTTCCTCCTTGCTGCTATTTGTCATTACCTGATAGAGGACCAGAAGATTCTTGACTCCAGGGGAAGCATACTCAAAACGGGTCTCCATATTGGAATCAGTAGTAGCTCTCATAATTGTATCCCTGATATCATCTGCTGAATCCAGGATCCCAATGGAATGTCTTTTCTTTACTTCTCCAAGACTTTTACTCATCTTCATTTCCGGATTATCAAGTCCCATTATCCTGGCACCACTTTCCCTGAAGAGGCCATTAGGTATCTTAAAAACCTCTCCATAAAGATGATTAAAGCGCTGAGCAATATCTCTGGTGATTTCAATGTGTTGTTTCTGGTCATCACCTACCGGGACCAGATCAGTATCATACAAGAGGATGTCTGCAGCCATCAGTACTGGATAATCAAATAAACCTGTACCCACAGTTTCCATATCAGCTGCTTTTGTTTTATATTGGGTCATCCTCTCTAACCAACCCATTGGTGTTACACAATTTAAGAGCCAGGTCAATTCGGCATGTTCCGGAACATGGGATTGAACAAAAATAGTGGATTTTTCAGGATCTATACCACAGGCCAGATACAGGGCTGCTACTTCCCTGACTTTTTTTCTTAAATACTCAGGACTTACATTTTCAGGAATGGTTAAGGAATGTAAATCAACGATACAGAAAATATTATCATAGAGGTCCTGATTTTCCACCCACAGGCTTATAGCACCTACATAATTACCAATATGTATCTGTCCTGTTGGCTGTACGCCGGAGAAAACCCTTTTTTTCCTTTCTACTTTACTACTCATATTTCATAACCTCCTGTGTTTAATTATTCTAATCTTAATAAAATCAGTTCTACAAAATAAATAAAAAGAAAAGACCCCCGGAAGAGGGTGTCTTAATAATCCAGACTGATATCTAAATTATCCTCATCTACATCATCCAATTCCAGATTATTAACTGCTACATCTTTTTCAATCTCATCATCAAGTTCTTCCTCTTTATTTAACAATTCCAGATACCCTTCCAGCATTGTTTTAAACCGTATTTTGAATAATTCCCTGGTTTCCTGTAAACTTTGTAAGGATTTGTATTCTTCCTGTAATTTATTCCTTGTTTCTCTTTCCATTCTTTCTGCCTTTAGTTCTGCTTTCTTTATGATCAGATCTGCTTCTTTATGGGCCTGTTCAGTAATCTCTCTGGCTGTTTCCTGGACAGTCAAGAGAATCCTCTGTAACTTTTCTTCCATTTCTTCCTGGGCTGCTACTTTTTCTTTTAGTTTTTCATTTTCATCCTGGAGCATATTCAATTCTTTCAGCAGCCTTTCATAGGCCATTCCAACTTCATCAAGGAATTCCTGAACCTGTTTAACATTATACCCAAAAGTTGTTTTGCTAAACTCATGGTTATAAATATCAAGGGGGGAAATTTTCAATACAACCACCTCTTTTCTTTATTTTTATATATAACGATGTATAAGGAGCTTTAGCCTGTCCCGATTTGAAACACCGCTTATCTCTACAACCTTTATCCTGCCTCTGCCCCGGATAGAGATCAAATCCCCTTCCTCTACTCTGGTAGAAGGATTAGAAACCAATTTATAATTTATTTGCACCTTTTCACTTGCAATTTCCCGGCTGATCTTGCTCCGGGAATCACCAAAACCAGCACTGGCTACTGCATCAATCCTCATGGAAGGAACCGTAGTTCTGATTTCCTTCACCCGGCTATGAGGCATTACCAGGTCTTCTGCAGAGATCTCCAGAACTTCTACTGGTACCTCGTGGACCTGGACAAGGTTTAAGCTAATGTAGTCTTTCAACTCAGCTGCTACAATTACCTGGGCAAAGTCTTCCGCCACCAGAATATCCCCGACCATCTCCCTCTTTATGCCTGTACCCAGGATAGCTCCCAGGAAATCCCGGTGACTTAAGGCCTGGAACTTGAAATTACCGCTTATTTTTAATATACTGACCGTATTCTCCACATGATCAGGGTAAATATAATCAGGAAATATGCTGATTCTTTTCCTCTCGGCAGTAGGATATCCTCCTTCTAATTTAAAATTTATCTCATTGACCTGTTTAATAACCCCGGAAATGATATTACATTCATGGGGATTTAAAAAATTTGTTCTTTCTTTACTCTTTCTTTTTAAGACAATTTCTGCCTTATCAAGGACATGGTTAAGTAGGATTTTTTCTTCTTCCCGATGAAGATGGGAAGTCAAACGCTCCCTGTCAAGCAAACTAAAACACTCCTTTTACTGATTATATTCCTAAATCTATTGCCAGATAATATAATAATCTTAAGATAAAACTACGCAAGATATTCAATAATAAAAGAGCAATCAGGGGAGAAAAATCCAGGCCCCAGGCCACAGTGGGCAGGTATTCCCTGATGGGTTTCAATATAGGCTCTGTTAATTTATATAATAATCTTAATAAATTACGCCAGTTATGATTATAGATATCAGGTGCCAGCCAACTTATTATGGTTCTGATGATAATTAGCCAGCTAAAGATATTAAAGATAGTTCTTATTAGATATGATAAAAAATACATCTTATACCTCCCTCTGTATTTCTTCCACTTCCCTTAGTCCAAAAAGAGAAGTCCCTATTCTAACTATTGTAGCACCCTCTTCAATTGCCACTTCAAAATCATTACTCATCCCCATAGATAGTTCTCTTAAATTAAACCCTTTTTCCTTCATTTCTTTCCTGATAGCAGCCAACTTATTAAAAACCGGTCTAACCTCTTCTGGAGTTTCTACATAGGGTGCCATAGTCATTAAACCTCTTATCTCCATATTATTTAAATTACGAGCTTCAGCCAAAAAATCCTCTACTTCCTCTACCCTAATACCCTGTTTATTTCTTTCTCCTGCTACATTTACCTCCAGTAATACCGGCATAACCCTATTATGCCTGGCCGCCCTCCTGTTTATTTCCTCAGCCAGAGACCAGCTATCCAGGGAATGAATTAAGACACAATTATCCATTCGCAGAAGATACTTTACTTTATTTCTCTGCAAATGACCTATAAAATGCCAACCAATATCCGGCCTCTGCCTATATTTCTCCCTCAATTCCTGCACCCTATTTTCCCCAAAATATTGCAGGCCTTTCCTATAGAAAAAATCAATTTTTTCTATAGGCTGATTTTTGCTAACTGCCAACAAAACTATCTCACCAGGATCACGTTTCACCTTAGTGGCAGCTTTTTTTATTCTTTCCTCTATATGGAACAATCGGGATTTAAGGTCTGACTCAAGTAAATGCAAATTTTACACCCCTTTTCGGCCATAATCCAGGTCTGCTGGATTGGTTACTATATTATCTCCCAGGTCTACCCCTTCAACTATCACCAAATCCCTGTTGCCATTTAAAACCCTTATCTGTACAAAATTATATGTATTCCTTAATGGGTCATATACTAATACACCTTCACCTGCAGTAGTGGTAAAGATAGCTTTTCTGGGAATGGCAATCCCCCGATAAATATTTTTTATAAAGTGAAAATTAACCCTGCGGGTATTTAGCCATTCTTCCAGAAAAAGATTTAATCTAACAACTAAAAGCCCCTGTTCATCCTCAATCTTGATATCAATTATATTGGCTTCAACCAGTTTATTATCTGGCTCATCTATCTCAATAAATACAGTCTCCATAAGTCTATATCTTCTAATTTCCTCTTTATCACAGGGGATAATAAGATACATGTTATTGTTATTAATAATTCTAAATAAAGCCTGTCCTTTTCTTATATAGTCATTATTAAAATTCTGTTTAAAATTCCTTTTATAAGACCGATATTTATCTACAGTCATATTATTAATGCTACTGAAAGTCAAGACTTCTTCCAGGCCGTCTACAGCATAACTTAATAAGCCAGCATGGTGGTTATAGATAGTCCTGTTATTGAGTCTGGCTATTTCTTCACCATAGGCTACCCTTTTCCCTTCCCTGGCCAGCAATTTTACATAACCAGCTTCAGGAGCAGTATAAACTGTCTCCTCCCTGATAATTAAACCCTCTGCCCGAAAGCCATCTACTACTTCTGTATAATCAGCTATAACTATATCTACCCGGTTCTTTATTGTGTAAAAGTAGAGAAAGAAAAAGGCCACAAATAGGAAAATAATGAAAAAGGGAAAGAAAGGTCTCTTTTTTTTAGCACCTTTAAAATTATAATTCTTTATTAAACTCCTTTTTTCCTCCACAAAAAAAAGATCTTTATTTTCCTGCATATAATCATCCCTATATCTTGGAATTAATCCTTACTTTCAGGTAGATAGATTATGCTGGCCATTCTTCCGGTCTTACCTGCTTCTCTTCTATAAGAATAAAATAATTGAGGATTTCCAAATGTACAGAGATTGCTTAGAAATATCTTCTCTCTTCCTACCCCTGTTTCTTCCAATATTAAAATATTGGCCTGCCACAAATCCAGGAGATAGTGTTCTTTTCCCTTATAAACAAGCAATTCTTTATACCAGGGAAAAGCCCTCCTGAATTCCTCAATTACCCTTTCATTGACTTCATAATAATCCCGGGATATAGATGGCCCCAGGGCTACCATAATATTCTCTGGACTGGAGGAAAAAGCCTCCTGCATCTGCAAAACAGTCTGCCGGGCTATTTTTTTTACAGTACCTCTCCAGCCTGCATGGGCCAGAGCTACCACCCTTTTGACAGGATCCAGAAAAAACAAGGGTACACAATCTGCATAAAAAGAAATGAGGGGGATTCCTTTTTTTGCAGTTATAAGGGCATCTACTCCAGGAATACTATCCTGAAAATCCAATGCCCCTGCCCCCTGATCCTTCTCTGTAACTATATAAGTATTTCCACCATGAACCTGTTCTGCAGCTACAAAAGTTCTGGAATCAAATCCTAATGAATTAGCTAATTTTACCCTATTATTCAAAACATCCTCTTTTTTATCACCAACATGTAAGGCCAGGTTTAGTGAATTGTAAGCCCCTATACTAACTCCGCCATTACGGGTAGTAAAATATGCCTCAACAGCATATTTTGCAAAACTATCAATCTTTAGATAAAGTAGATCCCTATCCTCAACCCAGGTAAACAATAGTTACTGCCTCCTCAATCCTTTGACCTTTCCTTAAGTAAATGCTCCAATTCCTGTATAAATATATTTAGATCTGTAAATTGCCTGTAAACAGAGGCAAACCTTACATAAGCAACTTCATCCAGCTCTTTAAGATAATTCATCACCATTTCACCTATCTCAGTGCTCTGGACTTCCTGCTTCATTTCATTTCTAAGATTCTTTTCCACATTATCAATTAATTGATCCAGCTGTTCCTGGCTGATAGGTCTTTTTTCACAAGCCTTTAAGAGACCTGTCTTTATTTTATTCCGGTCAAATAATTCCCTTTGACCATTCCTTTTTACAACCATCAAAGGTAAGTCTTCCAGGCGCTCATAAGTAGTAAATCTCTCTTTACAATTCAGACATTCTCTTCTCCGTCTGATACAGGTATATTCTTCAGTATAACGGGAATCTATTACCTTGCTATCTTTATGATCACAATAAGGACATTTCATTTGCTCCAGTCCTCCCAACATCCTCGACTACTTTCCTAGTATATCATAAATATTTTTAATTTTAAACCTTATCTTCATTCAGTTCTACCAAAATAACATCTTCACCTATTTTTCTAATTTCATCCCAGGTGATTACCTGATCATTTTTTTTCAGAAAAAAATTAAATAACTTGTTTTGATGAGCAGGAACCACAAAAGCCTTGATTTGACCCTTTTCCACCTCTATATCTATATCATCAATAAAACCTAGTTTTTTCCCCCTTTTAATATCAATTACATCCTTCAATTTTAATTCAGAGTTTTTCAACACAAACAGCCCTCCTTTTTCTTGGAAACTTATAAGAATTCAAAATTATTATATGAAGGCCAGGGCTGAAGTGTGCAAAGAAAAAACTGCCTCAGGGCAGTCACAGGGAAAAACAAGTTTCCTATACTCCTATACTTCTACATTCAAAACCTCTATATCAATTAATTTAAATTCCGGCCAGGCTGGTTCTAACTTAATTTCCTTAAAGTTATCTCCTAAGGTCACTAATTTTTTATTTTCCGGACTCTCTATAACCTCTTTTTTATTTAGGTCTCTAATCCATTCCACCATCTTTAATCTTAGTTCCAGCTTTTTATCACTGGCATTATTTTCTGCCTCTTCAATACAGAGAGGGGGTAATAATACACACCACCAGTTAGATCCCTCACCTTTTCCCAGAATAATTTTTAAGGCCAGGTAGTTACCAGCAGCTAATCTTAGCTCTGCATAGGTCCTGGGTGGAAAATCAAATTCTCCCAACTCAAGCCTTCCTCTATATTTCACACCTTCCTTTTCCAATATTCCATTAATATATTCTTCCAGAGCCTGGAGATCTAAATTCAGATTATCATTAGACCTTATATGTTCAATCAGCCTTTCTCTCACTAATCTTTTTATATATTGATCTTTAGGAGAATTGCTATTAGCAATTACATGTAAACGTAGGAGATTATCTTCAGTAAAAGCATTAATATAGTCCCCCTTTTCTTTTAGCAAAAATGCACTATTAGCATTTATGCTCAATATGACAATTGTAACAAATATAAGAAAGAGAATAATCCTTAATTTTTTAAAAAACATCTCATAGTTCCTCCTTCACATGCCTTCTTAAGCGTTTCAAGGCTGCCTTCTCCAGCCGGGAAACCTGTGCCTGTGAAATACCTATTTCATCTGCCACCTCCATCTGGGTTTTCCCTTCATAAAAACGAAAAGAAAGGATAAGTTTTTCTCTCTCATTTAATCTTCGCAAGGCTTCTCTTACAGCAATTCCTTCCAGCCAGCTCTCATCTTCAGATTTTTTATCACTGATCTGATCCATAACAAATATTGGATCTCCTCCATCATGATAAATAGGTTCAAAGAGAGAAATGGGGTCCTGTATAGCGTCAAGGGCAAAAATTACCTCTGACCTGGGAATTCCCAATTCTTTGGCAATATCATTAAGAGAAGGCTCTTCAGAATTCTTGTTTTTCAGGCTTTCTTTTACCTGTAATGCTTTATAGGCAGTATCTCTTAAAGAGCGGCTAACCCGGATGGAATTATTATCCCGCAAATATCTTCTGATTTCTCCGATAATCATAGGAACAGCATAAGTAGAAAAACGGACTTTTTTACTGAGATCAAAATTATCAATTGCCTTCATAAGGCCTATACAACCTACCTGAAAGAGATCATCAACATTCTCTCCCCTATTATTAAAACGCTGAATAACACTGAGAACGAGGCGTAAATTTCCATTGACAATAGTATTGCGTGCTTTCTGATCTCCCTTTTGCATCTTCCTGAATAAAACTCTCATTTCTTTATTACTTAAGACAGGTAGCTCAGATGTATTTACTCCACTAATTTCTACTTTGTTCCCCATCTAAATTCCTCCCGGTCTCTTTTCTGATCTTTTTACTGTTTTTATTCATTATTTCCCATTACACCCTTTTTATACCTGGTACATATTGGGTCTATAAATAAAAAAAAGAAGGGTTTGGCCCTTCTTAAACCAGTCTATCTCTTAAAACTAGATTAATTTGGCTACTTCCCTCCTTAACTTCCTGATAATTCTTTTTTCCAGCCGGGAGATATAAGATTGAGATATTCCCAATATATCAGCAACATCCTTCTGGGTTTTTGTATTACCAGATTTTAAAAGCCCAAAACGGAGAATAAGGATGGTTCTTTCCCTCTTTGTTAATGCTTTCATGGCTGTTTTTAATAGTTCCCTATCAATCTCTAATTCAATATTTTTATAGATAATATCAGCATCAGTTCCCATAATATCAGATAATTTTAATTCATTACCATCCCAATCTATATTTAATGGATCATCAAAAGAAAGTTCTGCTTTTTTTCTATTATTTTTCCGTAAATACATGAGTATTTCATTTTCTATACATCTGGAAGCATAAGTGGCCAGCTTGATATTTTTATTGACATCAAAAGTACGGACTGCTTTAATTAAACCAATAGTACCAATTGAAACCAGGTCTTCAATATCAACACCGGTATTATTGAATTTCCTGGCAATATAAACTACTAAACGCAGATTATGTTCTATCAGTAATTTCCTTACCTCTTCTTCGCCTGCCCCTAATCTTTCCAAAAGATAGGACTCCTCTTCTTCCTCCAGAGGTGGGGGTAAAGTCTCGCTACTACCTAAATAATAAATAGCTGACCGGTATAAGCCTATTTTTTGCAGCAATTTGATCCAGGTTATTTTCAGCTGGACTTTTATAAGCAAAAAAAACTTCTTAAGCATTATTCTGCCCCTTTCATATTTGTTCTAGATTATTAATTTAGGATGAATGAGAGCCTGATAGGAATTTTCATGGTCCAGAACCCTCTTGCTTATTCCTATAACACAATCCTCTATCCTCAACAGCTTGTTCTTATAGAAAAGCTCAACAAGATCTGGTCTAAAGCCTAACATAAGTCCATTTTCCTGTCCCAAATCAGAGAAGGGAAGAAGACGTATCCTTTGAGCAAGATCATATTCCTGAAAAATATCTATTAAGCCAAAATCTCTATTTGCACTGGATAGGATTTGCTTTTGTATTTTCTCTGGAAATAAAGGAAGAAGGGCAGATAACTCGGCAACAATAACAGGTGCATTGCTGAAGGGATCAGTTAAGCTGTTTCCGGTATCCAGCAAACCAGTTAAGCTTAGCTCTCTGCCTTGAAAATATATAACAATGGCTAAGTATAATTCATCAGGTAATTTATACTTCTGTATAATACTCCAGCCGAAATTTCCTAATAAAAATAAAACAATAAGACCAATACACAGCTTGAGAATACCAGTATTAAAAGGTGAGCCTCCATAAATATAAAATAAAGATAGGGTTGTTCCTATAGCAATAAAGGTAATCAGATAAAGCCTGGTTACTGCCCTTATGAACCTGGCCTTATCTAAATCAGGAAAAGAAACCTTCACAATCAGTAAAGCACTAATTATATTTAATAAGATATGTAAAATAAAACTTATAAAATAATGTAAAGGAATTTGTTGTAACAAAAAAGCAAAGATAAGATAAAGATTGGCTATATTGGCTCCCAATATCAATCTGGCCCAGCTTATCTTTATTTCCATTATTTTTGCTATTGCCCATATTATGGCAGTTGTCATCAAAAAATTATTAAGTAGTGTGATATCTACATAGATAATCATTCTGATTATACACCTACTTATCAATTCAATTTATATATATGAGGAAAAAAGAGTTTTAGACCTGCTTTATTTATCTTATTTTGTCATATTACCCCAAAAGTAAAAAATCTCGATACGGTATGTATCGAGATTTGTATTCAACTAATACCCTGCTTATGCTTTCTGCCTGCGCAGAAAGGCTGGAATATCCAGGTCATCTCCAGTAAAATTTTCTATATCAAATTCTTCTACAAGTTTCTCCTCTTCTTTTTTTCTGGCTGCATTTCTTTCATCAAAACCAGTAGCTATAACTGTTACCTGTACTTCTTCATCAAAGCTCTCATCAATAACAGCACCTAAAATAATATTGGCTTCTGGATCAGCAACTTCCTGGATAACCCGGGCTGCTTCATTGGCTTCATGAATACCTAAATTCAAGCCACCTGTTATATTCAATAATACCCCTTTGGCTCCATCAATGGAAGCTTCCAACAAAGGTGAAGCAATAGCTATTTTTGCTGCTTCCATAGCCCTGTTTTCTCCTTTAGCTCTACCAATACCCATTAAGGCTGACCCGGCATCTGTCATAATAGCTTTTACATCAGCAAAATCCAGGTTTATAATTCCTGTAATGGTTATAAGATCAGAGATACCCTGGACCCCCTGCCGTAAAACATCATCAGCTATTTTAAAGGCATCAAGAAGACTGGTCTGCCTTTCGGCTACCTCCAGCAAACGGTCATTAGGGATTACAATTAAGGTGTCAACACATTCTTTTAGAGTTTCAATCCCCTGTTCAGCCCTTTCCATTCTTTTACGACCTTCTACAGTAAGTGGTTTGGTAACAACAGCTACAGTAAGAGCACCAAGACTTTTTGCTATTTCAGCAACTACAGGAGCTGCTCCAGTACCGGTTCCACCACCCATTCCAGCTGTGACAAAAACCATATCAGCACCTTCCAGGGCTTCTGCTATATCTTCCCGGCTTTCTTCAGCTGCTTCTTTACCAATAGCAGGATTTGAGCCAGCACCTAAACCTCTGGTTATTTTATTACCTATCTGTATAGTTCTACTGGCATTCGAAGATAATAAAGCCTGTGCATCTGTATTAATGGCTACAAATTCTACTCCATCAAGGCCTTCTTCAATCATCCGATTAACAGCATTATTTCCTCCACCACCAACACCCACAACTTTTATAGTAGCAAATTGCTCAATCTCTGTACCTATTTCAAACAATTTCTGTTACCTCCCCATATTAAAACCATTCAAAAAATCTTTTTATTTTATTTATAAAATCCCCTACTACATCTTTACTTTTTTCTCCACTATTTTTATGATAGCGTGCACCATATTCAACAAGCCCAACAGCTGTCGAAAAGATAGCTTTGGGAACTTTGCCATCTTTTTTAATGTAAACAGGATTATCAATAACATCTGATAAACCATTTAGTAAATCTGGCTCTCCCAGACGTACTGGCAGCTTAAGAATTTCCGAGGCCAGGGCATCTGTACCTCTAAGTAAAGATGCTCCACCAGTTATTACAAGACCGGCAGGAGTCAAATCCCTGGGGCCAATCCGGTCCAGTTCTCTTTTTACCAGGGTAAATATTTCCTGCATCCGGGGTTCAATAACTTGACAGAGCTTTCTTAAAGGCACCTCTCTAGTATCTTTCCCACTAGCAGTGGCAACAGTAATATATTCATCTTCCTCAATAAGACTGGTTAAAGAACAGCCATATTTTATCTTGATATTTTCGGCCTCATTAATAGGTGTTCTCAAACCTACTGCTATATCATTGCTGACATGGTTACCTCCGATAGGTAAAACAGCTGTATAGCAAATACTTCCTTCATGAAAAACAACCAGGTCTGTGGTACCTCCTCCTATATCCACCAGTACTACACCCAGTTCTTTTTCATCTTTGGTTAAAACAGATTCACTGGAAGCAAGTGGTTCCAACACTATATCATCTACTGCTAAACCTGCTCGCATAACACTCTTTACCAGATTTTGTATTGATGTACTAGAACCGGTAATAATATGGGTCTCTACCTCTAACCTTACTCCTGACATACCTAAAGGATCTTTGATTCCTGAACATCCATCTACTATAAATTCCCTGGCCAGAACATGAAGCATCTCTTCTTCAGCCGACAGGGGAACAATCCTGGCTGCTTCCATAACCCGTTGTATATCAGTCTCTTTTATCTCTTTTTCTTCTCCGGTGACTGCTACAACTCCATGACTATTTAACGAGGAAATGTGGGCACCTGCAATCCCAACAAAAGCTGTGTCTATAGAAATTCCAGCCATTCTTTCTGCTTTTTTATAGGAATCCCTTATTGCTTTACTTGTTTCATCTATATCCACTACAATTCCTTTACGTAAGCCATGTGAAGGAGAGAGTCCAATACCGATTATATTTATATTACCATTTGCTTCATTAACCTCTGCAATTATTGTACATATTTTGGTGGTTCCTACATCAAGTCCAGTTACAATCCTGCGACTTCCCACAGATAAACCTCCTCCCCCAGACTATACTAATCTTTTAGAATTAATTCAACATCTATTGAAAAAGTCCTCTTTTTTAAAGGAAAAATAATCTTATTCTATTTTAACAACAGGTTTATTTATAATTTTCAGATCTATATATTCTACTGCTAAATCTTCTTCCTGTATCTTGTTAAGGATATATTCCAGGACTCTAAATTTTTCTATTAAGCCTACAGGTTGTCCAAAATATATAGGAACCTTACCATTATAAGCAATTATGGTGTTCTCTTTATTTTGGTAGTTTATAAAATCAATTTTTCCTCTGGTTTTCAGGCTAATTCCTTCCAGAGCCTGTACAATACTTTCCAGTATAGGGGTATACTCTACATATTGGTTATGAAAAGAATAGCCAAGTCCCTTTATTTCTGGAACCTTAACCCGGTTTATAATAGTATTATTCTCCACAATAAAGCCATCACTACTAAATAAGATATAGCGCTCATTATTAATAATCCTGGCAACAGGATCCCTTTCTTTTATGTAGAGGACCAGTGTAGCCGGATAGCTTTTCCTGACTTCTATTTCTTTTATATATGCTATATTTAATAGGCTTTCCCTTAAGTTCTTTTTATTTAATAATAAAATGTTTGTTCCATAATAGGGTTCCAGTAAATACTCCAATTCCCCTCTACTTAATATATACAGGCCATTTACTTCAATACTACGGATTTCAAAAAAGGGTGAGAGAGCAAAAGAAATAAGGGCCAAAAGACTGATAAAAGCTATTATATAATAAAGCAGCTTATTATCGGACATAGTAAAACTCCCTTCCCTCAGGCCATTTCTTTAGCTTTTTTTTTCATTTTCTCCAGAAATAAGTTGCCAATCTCATAAACATCTCCGGCCCCCATAGTAATAACCAGATCCTTACTCCGCACAATACGGGTTAAATAATCAACCACATCTTCTTTTTCAGCTATAAAATCTACCGGGAAGGAGTTCTTTCTGGCAATTTCTTCACTTAATCTTTTTCCATCAATACCTGGTAGGGCTTTTTCTCCTGCTGAATAAATCTCTGTAATTATCAAATGGTCAACACCCTCAAAACAATGGATAAATTCCTGCATAAAATCCCTGGTCCGTGTATAACGATGTGGTTGGAATACTGCTATAACCCTTTCATAACCAGTATTCCGGGCAGATTTTATAGTAGCCGCAATTTCTGTAGGATGGTGAGCATAATCATCTATGACCAGGATATCCCCCAATAATCCTTTCTTTTCAAAGCGCCGTTTTATACCTGTATATTTCTCAATACCTCTTTTTATATCTTCTGGCTTAACTCCAGTTTCCAGTGCTATAGCAATTGCAGCCAAGGAATTGAGAATATTATGTCTGCCAGGAACCTGAAGATTTATAGTATCTATCATTTCTCCCTCTTTTGTCAGGGAAAATATACTGCCAAAGGGATATAGTTTGGTTTCTTTTGCCTGTATAGTGCCTTTTTCAATACCATAGGTAAGTAGTCTGGAATCTGCCTCACTGATTAAGCCCATTAATTTTTCATCTTCAGCATTAAGGATTATTTTACCCTTTTGAGGAATCTTTTGGAGAAATTCTTCAAAGGTCCCTAATAGTTTACTTTCAGAACCATAATAATCCAGATGATCCAGTTCCAGATTGGTGATAGCTACTATTTCCGGATTATAATAAAGAAGAGAGCCATCACTTTCATCGGCTTCAGTTAATAAAAACTCACCCTGGCCAAGATATACATTGCCATCAATTAAATCCAACTCTCCACCCAGCATAATGGTGGGATCCTTTTTGCCTTCCAGCAATAATGCTGCTGTCATGGCTGTAGTAGAGGATTTTCCATGGGTCCCTGCGATGGCAATACCTCTCATCCCTTTCATTATCTCAGCCAACATTTCCGCCCTTTTTAAGACCGGTAAACCTCTATCTCGAGCATCTTTTAATTCAGGATTGGTTTCTGGTATAGCGCTGGATATTACAAGCAAATCTGCATCCTGGACATTATCCTTATCATGGCCAATATAAATTTTTACACCTTTTTCCCGTAATTTATCCAGGAGATGAGAATCTTTCAAATCTGAACCACTGACTTGATATCCTTTATGGGCCAACATTTCCGCTATCCCGCTCATAGAGATTCCGCCAATACCAACAAAATGTATTCTCTTTATTTTATCCATCACCTTAACCACCTCTTTTTTCACCACAACTATATCCTATGAAAGAGAATAATAATATGTTACTCTATTCTTTCTTTAGCAAGTCCTGGATTAAGCTAACAATATTTTCTGTTGCTTCAGCCTTCCCCAGACTTTTACTATTTTGAGCCATCTCTTTTAATCTATCTTCATTACTTAATAATTCCTCTATTTTCTCAATCAGGACCTGGCCCTTTAAATCCCTATCCAGAATCACCTCTGCTGCTCCCTGTTTTTCCAGGTTACGGGCATTATACTCCTGATGGTTTTCTGCTGCATAAGGGTATGGAATCAGTATTGCTGGTATACCTTTAGCCGTAATTTCTGCAATCCCTGTAGCCCCTGCCCTATAAACAACCAGATCAGCTACTGCATAGGCATATTCCATTTCCCTTAAATAGGGTATTATTTTATAATGCCTGTTTTCCTTCAGTTTCACCCCTGCATCCTCTATGTCCTGTAAGACCTGTTGATAATTTTTTTCACCTGTTATTTGAATAATCTGGACCTTATTACTTTCAGTATAATATTTATAGACTTCAAGCATTGCTCTATTTATACTCATGGCACCCTGGCTGCCGCCAAAAACCAGGATGGTCTTTTTCCCTCTTTCAAGGCTCAATTTCTCCAGACCAATTTCTTTATCAGTATTCAGAATAGCCTGGCGGACAGGATTACCTGTAACAACAAACCTGGCTTTAATCTTCTCAGGAAAATAATCCCGGGCTGCAGCAAAATTCAGGGCAATAATATCCACCTTTCTCGCCAGAAGCTTGTTGGTAAAACCCGGATAGACATTCTGCTCATGAATAATAGAAGGAATCTTTAAAGCACTGGCTGCCAGAACTACTGGCCCTGCTACAAACCCCCCAGTGCCCAGTACCACATCTGGCTGAAATTCCTTAATTAGCTTTCTGGCCTGAAAAAAACCCAGCATGGTTTTAAAGACCGAGCTCATTAATTTTACTGAAAGTTTTCTCGGCAAAGGGGCTACCTGTACTTCTTGATAGTTAAAACCCTCTTCCCTGACCAGAGTACTTTCCAGGCCCCCTTTTGAGCCTAGATATAATATCTTCCAGCCCCTCTCCTCTAAAGCCCTTGCTATAGCCAGGGCAGGGTAGATATGACCACCAGTCCCACCACCTGTTATAATAGCTTTCATCTATCTACACCTCTTATCTTCTATATTATTCCAGAGCATAACGGGAAATATTCAGTAAGATACCTACTGATGATAACATGATTACCAGGGAGGTGCCTCCATAACTGATAAAAGGCAGGGTTATACCGGTAATTGGCATGGAAGAAGTAACAACAGCAATATTAATCAAGGCCTGTAGTATAACCATTGAACTTATTCCTGTTGCCAGTAATGACCCAAAAAGATCGGGGACATTAAGGGCAATTTTTAGTCCCCTCCAGGCAAAAAGAAAAAAGAGGAATAAAACCAGGAGAGTCCCGATTAAACCAAGCTCTTCCCCAATAATGGCAAAGATAAAATCTGTTCCCGGTTCTGGTAAATATAAAAATTTCTGCTTGCTTTGGCCTAAACCAACACCAAAGATACCCCCAGAGCCCAGAGCCAGTAAAGACTGGATAATATGATAACCTGTATCAAGGGGATCTGACCAGGGGTCTAAAAAGGAAAAAAGCCTCTCCCTCCTATAATCTTCCCTGATTATAAAAAAAAGCAAAAGGGGAACACTGACCAGAATTAATAAACCCAGGTGGGCATACCTGGCTCCTGCAACAAACAACATCAAAAAAACTGTACCGGCTATGGTGATAGCAGTACCAAGATCAGGTTCCAGAAGAATCAAGAGGAATACTATCCCCAGGATAATCAAAGGAGGTAAAAGCCCCTCCAGAAAGTCCTTCACCTTCTCTCCTTTTCTGGCAAAATACTGGGATAAATATATAACCATACCTAATTTGGCTAATTCAGAGGGTTGAATACGGATTGGGCCAAAAATAATCCATCTCCTGGAACCACCGGCTACCCTTCCTATTCCCGGAATTAAGACAATTAATAGGCCTAATATGGTCAGGATAAGGATTAATCTGGCATATTTCTGGTAAATCTGATAATCCAGATTCATAAAAAAGATCATGGCCAGGATGCCAATTACTGACCAGAGCAATTGGTGCCTGAACAAATAAAAGCTATCATTATAATCTGCCAGAGCCCGTATTGAGCTGGCACTTAATATCATAATCAGTCCAATTAACATCAGAGTAATTACTACAAAGAGCAGGATATAATCAGGTGCTTTTTTATTTTCCAAATCCAATCCCCCTTAAATCCTCAGTAGAACTCATGTAGCCTGGTATTACTTTTCTATCCATTATCTTGAAACTAGAACTATAGAGTCTTAACCAAATCCTGAAACTCCCTACCCCTTTCCTGATAACTCTTATACATATCCCAACTGGGACAGGCCGGTGACAGGAGTAGGCAGTCACCTGGCTTTAAGTTTTGGGCAGCAATCTCTACAGCCTCTTTCATATTGTCTGCTATATGTATATTTATATTGGGAAAACCGCTTTTTAATGCCACTTCCCGCATTTTATATCTGGTCTCTCCCAACAATACCAGAACCCTTGCCCGTTCCCTGACAACCCGGCCCCATTCTGTAAAATCTGCATTCCGGTCCTGCCCTCCTGCCAGCAGAACTAAAGGCCTGGTAAAAGATTCAATCCCTTTTATAGCCGCATCAGGGTTAGTAGCCTTTGAATCATCAATAACCAAGATATTATTTTCCAATAAACAGACTTCCTCCAGGCGATGACCTGCAGCCTTAAAATCCCTAATAGCATTCCTGATTATCTCTACAGGAATACCAAGCAAGTAAGCAGTTAGGGCTGCAAAGGCAACATTCTGGATATTATGTAATCCCGGGAGGGGAATATCTGTACAGTTTATAAGAACCTCCTCCCTATCCTCTGCCCGGAAGACTAGTTTATTGTCTACAAGACTTATACCTGGATTTACCTTTTTATCCATGCTGACCTGATATATTCTGCCAGGAAAATCTTTTACTGCCTTCATAACATCCTGATCATCAAAATTAACCAGGGCCATATCCCTGGAAGTCTGGTTTTCAAAAATTCGTTTTTTGGCTAACCAGTAATTCTCCAGGCTTTTATGCCTATCCAGATGATCGGCTGTAAAATTCAAAAACAAACTAATATCCGGCTTGAAATCAACTATAGTTTCCAATTGAAAGGAACTGACTTCCACTACCAGCCAGTCATCTTGTCCTAAATCCCCTATCTCTCTTATCAAGGGAGTACCAATATTTCCTGCTACTTTTACCTTGCCTATCTGGGCCTTTTGCAGAATCTCTCCAATCAAGGAAGTGGTTGTGGTTTTACCGTTGGTCCCGGTAATGGCTATGATTTTCCCTTCTGTAAAATGATAAGCCAATTCTATCTCACTGATTATGGGAATACCCTTCTCCCTTGCTTTTTTAAAAAAGGGTATATCCAGGGGTACCCCTGGGCTGACAACAATCAAATCAGCAGCCAGAGATTTCTCGCCATGATAACCTAATTCATAATCAAGCTCCAGTCCTTTTAGGGCTTCCATTTCCTTTTCCAGGAAAGGAGCTGTTTTTGTATCAGAAACTATAACTCTGGCACCAGCCCGGGAAAGAAATTCAGCCGTAGCTACCCCAGTCCGGCTCAAACCAATAATGGCAATTTTTTTATTCTTAAGCTCCATCATAAAATAACCCCTTGCTTTTATAGAATAATAAAATATGAAAAGAGGCCAAGAATAGCAAGAATAATACTGGTGATCCAGAAACGGGAAACTATTTGTGCTTCCTCCAGACCAGTCAATTCATAATGGTGATGGAGAGGGGTCATCCTGAATATCCTCTTCCCACCAGTTAATCTAAAATAACCAACCTGTATCATCACTGATAAGGCCTCTGCTACATATATTCCTCCAATAATAACCAGGAAAAACTCTGTCCCGGAAAGAACCGCCAGGGCTGATACAGCACCACCCAGAGCCAGGGAGCCTACATCCCCCATAAAAACCTGAGCCGGATGACTATTGAACCAGACAAAGCCCAGACAGGCACCACTGACAATTAAAGCATATATAGCCAGTTGTTTATACCCCAGGGCTGAGCAGAGTACTGCCAGGGCAGTACAGACAATTAAGGTAACACCTGCAGCCAGTCCATCAAGACCATCTGTCAGGTTTACTGCATTGGTAAAACCAACTACTATAAATACAATAAAGGGTATAAGTAAGTAGCCAGGATTAATAAGCCAACCTGTAAAGGGAAATAATATTTCTTTTCCTATATTGGAATAAAAGACAACATATAGGGCCAGAAGCAAGCCAACAGTAATCTGCCCTATTAGTTTTTCCCTGGCCTTTAAACCCAGTGACCGCTTGCTACGAATCTTTATTATATCATCAAGGAAACCAATTAAGCCCATGGCCAGTGTTGTTATCAATGCCCATATTACCTCTGTACTGAGGTCCAGGAAAACAAAAGAAGAAATTAATATGGCCAGGACAATCAAGATACCACCCATGGTGGGAATTCCCTTTTTCTTCAAATGAGAACTGGGACCTTCGCCCCTGATCTGTTGTCCAAAATTAAGATACTGCAAACCTTTTATTAAAGCAGGACCAAAAAGTATTAAAATAAGAAAAGGCAAAAAAACTGCTGTTAAATATAGCATTTTATTTTCCTCCAATAATTATTACATTTATAATAAAGCCCTTACTATTTCCTCCATCTTTAAACCCCGGGATCCTTTAACCAGCAAGACATCCCCCTCCTGCAGATACTTGCTCAATATCTCACTTGCTACTTGATTATTTTCACATTCGACAATCTGGTCTTCTGGCATCCCTTTTTCCCTGGCCCCTTTAGCTATTAAACGGGCAATTTCTCCAACAGTAATCAGCAAAGCTACTCCTTGCCCGGATACATATTCTCCCAGTTGCAGGTGGGCAGACTCTTCTTCCTCCCCTAACTCCAACATAGCCCCAAGGGCCAGTACTAATCTTTTCCCTTTCATATCTTTGGCAGCACTGATACTGGCCTCCATAGAGAGAGGATTAGCATTATAGGCATCATTTATTATAGTAATCCCATTTTGTACCTGAACATCCCAGCGTAAAGAAGAATAATCTACATTCATTAATCCTTCCCTTATCTCCTGCCAGGTGATCCCCAACAGGCGGGCTACCGCAATAGCAGCCAGGGCATTATAGACATTATGAAGGCCGGTTCTATCCAGTTTTATTCTTTCCACTTCATTTTCATAATGAATATCAAACTCCATCCTGTTCTGGAAAGTAACTATATTATCTGCATAGAGGTCTGCCTCTCCCTTTAATCCATAATATATCTTTCTCCCCGGAAATAAGCTGCCCATATTTCGCACATAGTCATTATCATAATTCAGTATAGCAACACCCTCTGCCGGTAAGGAAGTGATCAGTTCCCCCTTTCCCTTTGCTACATTTTCAACAGAAAGAAGGCTTTCCAGATGGGTTTTTCCTACATTGGTGATAACAGCTATCTCTGGTTTTGCAATCTCTGCCAGTAAAGAGATCTCGCCCAATTGACTCATACCCATTTCCAGTACTGCCACTTCTTCCTCTCCATCAAAAGCAAGCAAGGTTAAAGGCAGTCCAAAAAAATTATTTAAATTACCTCTGGTCTTTCTGGTTCTATATTTTTTTTCTAATAAAGCAGCAATTATATCCTTGGTAGTAGTCTTTCCAGCACTACCTGTTATGGCGATAACCTTCAGGTTCCTGAAGAGGAGACGATAAGCCCTGGCCAGGTCCTGTAAAGCCTTTGTGGTATCCTCAACTTTTATAAGGGCAATATCTCTCGTAACCTCTACTGGCCTATCTACAACAAGGGCCCTGGCTCCTTTTTCTATAGCCTCATTAATAAAATCATGACCATCAAATCTTTCCCCTCTAATAGCAAAAAACACTTCTCCCTTTTGAATAGTTCTACTATCTATGGAAACACCCAGAATCTCCTCTGCCGGAGGCCCCTGTATTAGGTCTCCAGCTGTGCTTTTTGCTATAAATTCTGCTGTCAGCTTCTTCATCCCATATCACCTGCAAACCTTTCCCGGATAGCCTCTCTGGCAACCTGGCGATCATCAAAGGAAATGGTCTTATCCTTGAAAATCTGATAGGTTTCGTGACCTTTACCAAAGATCAAGACCATATCACCAGGACCAGCCTTTTCTATGGCATAAAATATTGCCTCCCGCCGATCCAGGATCACTTCATAAGGAGTTGTGCTCTTTTCTAACCCCTGCTCAATATCTTTTATAATAGCTATTGGATCTTCTGAACGGGGATTATCCGAGGTCAAGACCAGATAATCTCCATATTCTGCGGCTATTCTCCCCATTTCTGGCCTTTTACCCTTATCCCTGTCCCCACCACAACCAAAGACAATGTGTATCTTCCCTTTGGCCAGTTCAAGGGCTGTTTGCAAAACATTCTCCAGTCCATCGGGAGTATGAGCAAAGTCTACAATAACAGTAAAATCCTGGCCTTCATCTACAATTTCAAATCTGCCGGCAACACCATTAACCTTTTCCAGGCCAGATTTTACCTCCTCCGGACTCAAACCCAGGGCATAACCACAGGCAATAGCTGCCAGGGCATTATAGACATTAAACAAACCTGTCAGCTTCATGTTCAAGGAAAAATTATATTTTCCCTCTACTGTAAAAGATACTCCCCGGGAATTTATTTTAATATCTCTTGCCTGAAAATCAGCTTCTTTCTTGATGGCATAAGTTAAAATCTCTCCCTTTGCTGCTGCTATAATCTGTTCACTCCTGGGATCATCAATATTTACTACTGCAAACCCACCAGGTCCTAACTGTTGAAAAAGTTTGCTTTTCGCCAGCAGATATTCATCAAAGGATTGGTGGAAATCCAGATGATCCTGGCTAATATTTGTAAAAATAGCTACTTTAAAATCCATGCCTTCTACTCTCTTTAAATCAAGGGCATGGGAAGAAACCTCCATAACAGCATGGGAGAGCCTGTTTTCCAGCATCTCAGCAAAAAGTCCATACAAATCCATTGATTCAGGGGTGGTCCTGGTAGCTGGCAAGGTTTTTTCGCCAATAATATTCTTAATAGACCCAATTAAACCAGTAGCCCTGCCTGTATTGTCCAGAATACTTTTTATGATATAAGTAGTTGTTGTTTTACCATTTGTACCAGTAACCCCGATCAAGTCCAGTTTTTCCAGTGGATCATTAAAAAAAGCAGCTGCAAGATAAGCCATCGTTTCTCTACTATCAGCTACTTCAACAACAGTTATTCCATCCGGATATGTTTCCAGCTCTTTTTCTACCACTATAGCTACAGCACCATTTTGAATAGCTTTATTTATATAATCATGGCCATCGTCCTTAAAGCCTTCAATACAAATAAAAAGACTGCCTTCTTCAACCTGGCGGGAATCATAGACCATTTTTTTTATTTCTATATCAAGATTCCCCACTATCTTCAGTACTTCTATCCTCTTAATTAAATCTTTTAGTAACATCAGGGTCTCCTCCTCCTATATTTTACCCAATACAGGTAATTTTAAGCACTGTCTTTTGCTTCAACACTTATTACAGTACCACTTGATACCCGTTCTCCCGCCTGAATATCCTGCTTAATTATCCTGCCCTTTCCCTTAACCTGTAATAAGAGTCCAATCTGTTCAAGTAAATAACTGGCTTCATCTACAGTCATACCTGTCAGGTCTGGTACAGCAATTAAATAATTCCGGTCATAATCCTCTTCAGTAAACAGGAGGACTGTAGTCCCTTCCAGGATCCTGGCACCAGCCAGAGGAACCTGTTTTAATACCTTTTTGCTCTTCCCTACAATTTTAACATCAAAAGCCTCTTTTCTCAATAGATTTTCTGCTTCATATATATCCATATTTATTAAATCAGGCACTGTCAAGACCCTGTTTATTTTATTTTCCTCTTCAGCCGGAAAAGAAGGTGCTATATCCAGATAGCGGATTACATCTAATGCTATATTGCGAAAAACTGGCGCAGCTGTCTGGCTACCATAGTATAGCTGACCAGTAAGATCATAAAAAACTACCATGATGACTAATTGGGGATCATCAATAGGCAGTATACCTATAAAGGAGGAGTCATAAACCTCAACACCATAATGCTTGGCAGTTCCTGTTTTCCCACCTATACGGTAACCACTAATAGCAGCACTACTTCCCGTACCATCAGCTACAACTTTCTCCAGTAATTTGAGAGTACGGTCTGCAGTCTCTTCAGAGACTACCTGTCTTACTGCCACTGGCTCTATCCTCTCCACCAATTGGCCTGTGGATGTTCTTATTTCTTCCACCAGGCGGGGCTGCATAAGCATACCTTTGTTGGCTATAGCAGCTACTGCTGTTGTCAATTGTATTGGAGTTACAGTTATTCCATGGCCAAAAGACATTGTAGCCAGCTCAACAGGGCCGATGGAATCATAATTTAACATTATACCTGTAGCTTCTCCGGGAAGCCTTATAGAAGTTTTACTACCAAAACCAAAAGCCTTTATATAATTATAAAAGGATTCCTTACCCAGTCTCATTCCCACCTGAACAAAACCGGGATTACAGGAATTTTGTACAACTTCAGCAAAAGTCTGGCTGCCATGGCCACCATATTTCCAGCAATTTATCCTTACACCACTTACTAAAATATGGCCAGGATCCGCAAAATAATCATATTCATTAACTACTCCTTCTTCCAGAGCAGCAGCAGTAGTAATGATTTTAAAGGTAGAACCAGGTTCAAAACCATCAGAAATAGCCCTATTTCTCCAGTTTTTCTGGGGATAAGCAGCAAAATTATTCAGATCATAATCCGGCCGGTTGGCCAAAGCCAGGATTCCCCCTGTTTTGGGATCCATCACAATTACAGTAGCACCAGAAGTCTGAAGTTCTGTCATGGCTTTATCCAGTTCCCGTTCTACTATATATTGAATTACTTCATCAATAGTCAAATAGATATTATAGCCATCATGGGGTGCTACATACTGTTGAATCCCATCTGGTATAAATCTACCAGCTGCATCTCTTTCAATCCCTATCTTTCCAGGTTTACCCCTTAAATATTTATCATAGGATAATTCCAGGCCTTCCAGACCCTGGCTGTCTATACCGGCAAAACCCAGGATATGGCTGGCCAGATTTCCTTTGGGATAAAATCTCTTACTTTCTTCAGTAAAAGTAATTCCTGCTAAATTCTGTCTCCGTACCTCTTCAGCAATCTCTTCTGATACCTTTCTTTTTATATAAACAGCACTGGCTTTCCGGGTTAGCCGGTCATATACATAATCATATTCTAAGGCCAGGATATTTGACAAAATCCTGGCTGTTCTCCCTGGGTCTTCTATTTCCATTGGTACAGCAACAACAGTTTCACTGCTGCCACTTATAGCCAATTCCCTGCCCTTTTTATCATAAATTATACCCCGTTTAGGTTCAACCTTTAATTCCCTGGTTCTCTGTTCCAGGGCTCTTTTTTGAAACTCAGCACTATTAACAACCTGTATCCAGGCCAATCTGATGGACAAAAGAAAAACCAGAAATAAAAATATTAAAAATAAAAGCAGGATCCTTTTTCTAACCTGTAATTGAGGATAAACAGACAATTTTATAATCCCCCTGTACTAGCGCAATTCTTCAGCCCTGACAGTACCCACTCTTTCCAGAAAATCATTAATGACCCTGACAAAAAAGATTTCCCTTTGCCCTGGGACTGGATAAATATCTTCTTCCAGTTCTCTATTTCGCAGAAAAACAAATTCTACCTTATCCGGTTCTACCATTTTTAAATCATTTCTGGCAATTGTCTCTATCCGGGCTACAGACATCTCCCTGGCCACTTTCAGATTCAAGGAATCTACTTCCCTTTGGATAGAATTCAGCTCTTCTTCCAGACTGCTGACCTTATAATTAAGGTGGGTAATTTTCACAGACTGACAGATATATGAAACCAGAATAAGAGCAAACAATAAAAGTAAAAATATATAAAACAAGGCCATTTTACCAGACATACTATTACTGCTGGCATTTACTTTATTATGAGCATTTTTTCCTTGATAAGTATAATGATAATTGGTCTGTAACAAATTTATTCACCCACCTTTTTATTTAGAACAATCAACAATTCCCCTTATAAAATCACTATTGTATCTTTTCTGCTACTCGTAATTTAGCACTTCTGGCCCTTGAGTTATTAGCAAGTTCTTCTTTGCTGGCTGTAACTGGTTTACGGGTTAATATCTTCAATTCAGCCTTATTATCACAAACACATACTGGAAAATCCGGTGGGCAGGTACAATTTTGGGCTAATTGTCTAAATTTATTTTTAACAATCCTATCCTCCAGAGAATGAAAAGTAATCACACAGATTCTGCCCCCAGGTTTCAAATAAGCTACTACCTTTCCCAACATTTCTTCCAATTGGTTTAATTCATTATTGGTAGCGATCCTTAAAGCCTGGAAGGTTTTCCTGGCTGGATGTCCGCCACTTCTCCGGGCTGCGGCAGGGATAGCCGCCTTGATTATCTCTACAAGCTCCAGAGTCCTTTCAATAGGCTTTCTTTTCCGGGCCTTTACTATAAAATCTGCAATCCGGGAAGCCCATTTCTCTTCTCCATAGTCCTTAATTATTCTGCTTAAGTCCTCCTGGGAGTAAGTATTGACAATCTCTGCAGCAGTTAATTCCTGCTCCTGGTCCATCCTCATATCCAGAAAGGCATCATAATTATAAGAAAAACCCCTTTCCGGATTGTCAAACTGTGGAGAAGAAACACCCAGATCAAACAACATCCCATCTACTTCCCTAATACCAATCCTGTCAAGTATTGCAGGTATATTGATATAATTATCATGAATCAGATCCAGGTTTGCTAATTTCCCATATCTTTCTTCTACTTTTCTAATTGCTTCTATATCCCGATCTATACCGATAAGCTTTCCTGTTCCCTCTAGTTTTTTCAGAATCTCTCCTGTATGGCCACCACGGCCAAGTGTACCATCAATATAGATACCCTCTTTCTGGCAATTCAAATATTCGATTGTTTCCTCCAATAATACCGGTATATGTTCTTTATTCATGATCCAGACATCCTGTCATTTTAATATTAAATTCCCAGTTCTTCCATGGCAGCAGCAATATCTTCATAGGACTCCTCTGCATCCTGTAAATATGCATCCCATTTCTCTTTTGCCCAGAGTTCTATTCTATTGGCCAGGCCAATTATAACCAACTCCTTATCTATACCGGCATAATCCCGTAGATTTGCTGGTATAGAAATCCTTCCCTGTTTGTCCACTTCACATTCAGTAGCACCGGAAAAGAAAAACCTTACAAAAGCCCGGGCATTCTTACTGGTAAGTGGGAGGGTAACTAATTTCTGCTCTAAAATTGACCATTCATCCATAGGATACACAAAAAGGCAATTATCTAAACCCCTTGTGGCAACAAACTTTTCTCCCAGGGCGTCACGAAACTTAGCCGGTATAATTACCCGTCCTTTGGGGTCCATATTATGTTGATATTCGCCCATAAACATGTGATATCACCTTCCTGGTGTATCCCACCACTTTTACACCACAAACCCCCACTTTCCACCACTCTATTTTCTATTATTCTTTCTCTTTTAGAAAAGTCCTTCTTTATCAGGAAATTTTTTTATATTTTTTTCAATATTTTTTTCTTATTTATATTAAGGGTCTTGCATAATTCCCTTATTT
>Ga0208564_1000026_pt1 | contig 145356 bp, 103 predicted proteins | sample AD_UKC073_MetaG_FD_184439 | JGI IMG/M metagenome (GOLD analysis project Ga0208564, IMG submission 184439) | Active sludge microbial communities of municipal wastewater-treating anaerobic digesters from USA - AD_UKC073_MetaG (SPAdes) (version 2) | ecosystem: Engineered > Bioreactor > Anaerobic... | reverse complement strand
GAGAACAACCGCGCGCAACTGCTGGCGGCGATGTTCTGTTACCAATTGCTGCTGCGCTACAACCGCTTCTGTGGCCACCGCGACGGTCAGGTCAACTGGATCCTGGATGCATTATGAGACAGGCTGCTTGAGCCGTGCCGGGCGGGCGCTCGGGTCAGAGCTTTCGACCGCGCAACAAAAAGGCCGGCAAGTTCGCCGGCCAGGGTGTTCTCATCATTATGAGGCTGTGACTTAGCCCTTGGAGTCGTCCGGGCTGTCAATCATGAACGAGTCGCTCAGATCCAGCGTGTCGTCATCGTCTGAACTGGTCAGCGCTTCCAGGTCGCTGATCGGATCGCTCTCGTCGGAGAAGAGGTCATCATCCTCGTCCTTGTTGGTGGACGCGGATCGCTGGTTGGTCACTGCCTGGGCCGGTTTGCGAGCTTCCAGACGGGTCTGAACCGGCTTCAGGTCCTCCGGCTGGCCGTCGATCTGCACAGTGAAAACCACCGGCCCGATGACGATGTGATCTCCCGGCTCCAGCTCCTGCTCGGTAATGCGCTTGTTGTTGACATACGTCCCATTGGCGCTGCCCAAGTCACGCAGGATGGCCGTCTTTTCATCCACCATCAGGAGGGCGTGTTTGCGGGAGATCTCGCCCAAAGGGATGCGCAAGCCGCAATCCTCTTTGCGCCCGATGACCGTCTTGCCAGGCGAGATCGGGAACAGCTTCCGCTCCCCGTTTTCCTTGAACATGATCAGCGACACGTTCATGAGTATCCCACCTCAACAAATGCTTGCGGCTCGGCGACTGAGGTGATCTCCAGAAACCGCCCGTCGCCGTCACGGGCCGGCTGTCGAGACCTAAGCCCATAAACTGGTCCGATTCTACCGCTCATCGGAGTCTGTCGCAAGTGCCTCTGGCCCCGAGCCTCCCGAACTTTCGGGCAACCACACCCCCCGTCCGATAGCATCTTATTTCTCGCGTATATCTCGATCTTTTGATGGTTTATGCTTTTGAGCTTGAATCCTTGTGGCGCGGCCGACAGAGGGGGACGGCAAACCGTCAGGCTGAGCAGTGATCAATGGGAGCAATCCCTCCACCCCCTTGGCAACGAAGCCGAGCCCTCGCCGATGAAGCCCGAGTCCTCCAGGCCGGCAGGGGAGGCGGCCCGCGTCCGTCGCCCGTCACAGCCCGGTCTGGAGGCTTATCAGGGGAGAAAACCTTAGCTTTGGATGCGTCGCCCAAGTGGCTGAACGGCTTGACAAGTGATGATGTGCCACTATACTAACGCGACTCGCAGGTCAGGGTATGAACTGACTTACGGGGCCGTAGCTCAACTGGTTAGAGCATCGGACTGTCGATCCGAAGGTTGCGGGTTCGAGCCCCGTCGGCCTCGTTACCAGACCTCCTGTAAACCGCCGGAGAGGCCGGGTTTACGGGGGTTTTTCGTGCGCCCCATCTCAGCTTTTTCCCGACTCGATCTGCCGGGGGGTTTCCTGACCTGCTCTCCCGTATGGCCGCCTTCTGCATGGGCCACGGAACGAGAACCGTCGCCGCCCGCGTCCACCTGATCGTTCAGAACGCCTGCTAGGGCATAGGGTTGCAAAATTCCAGCAGGAGATTACGATTGGGCCAAGCAAATGGATTTTCTGGTCTGTAAGTGGCCCGGACTGGTCGGGGCCTGTTGCGACCTGAGATCCTCCCTTTCGCTGAGACATCTCATGACCCCGGAAAGACGCAATCTCGTGGAGATCAAAGCCAAACGGCTGCAGATGAACGAGTTGACCTTCCTGGAGCACTTCGCCCCCAAATTCGACATCCCTGTCCCCGAGCACCTGACGGCCGACGCGAGTCGTTCAGAGATTCGCGAGGCCCTGTTGCGCTGGGGCGGGGCTATTGTCAAACCGGACATTCTGGCCGGCAAACGTGGCAAGGGCGGGTTCATCTGGGAGGTGGAAGATGTCCGCGAGGCGATGAGGAAGCTCAAGCTCGCCGCCGCAGCGGAGATCAACGGTAAGATCGCCCGCACCGCTTACATGGTGCAGCGCATCCCCGCCGTCCAGGAAATCTACACCGCCATTACCTACGACTCCCGCTTCCTGTCGCCGTCCTTCACGCTTTCGTTGGAAGGCGGCATGGACGTCGAGGAGATCGGCGAGGATCGCAAGAAGACGCTCCCGATCGACGTCTTCAAGGGGCTGGACGCCTATCAGGCCTCCGGATTGCTGGAGGAATTGGGCTGCCCCGGCCAGTACGTCAGCCTGCTGGCCCGCACGTTCGTGAAATTCTGGGACCTGTTTATCTCCACCGGGATGCGCATGGCCGAGGTCAACCCTTGGCGGGTCACGCCCGAGGGCGAGGTCTATGCCTGTGATTTCAAGGGTATTTTCGACGACGCCAACTACAAGTACGGCGATGCCGAGGCGGTCTTGCCGGAGTACCCGGAGGGCCGGACCGAGTTCGAGGAGGAGATGGCCGAGTGGTCTGCCGCCAGCCACCAGGGGCAGGCCCACGTGGCGGAGCTCGGTGGCAAGAAGGTCCTGCCCATCCTGTTTGGCGGCGGGGCCAGCACCATCATCATCGAGACGCTGGAGGAGTACGGCGGCGACCCCATCTTCCTATCCGATTTCGGCGGCAACCCCCCGTACGCGCGGATGTACGGCACGGCCGAGCGGTGTTTTCGCTACAAGCTCAAGGATGCCTCGCTGCTGTTGATTCTGGGGGGCAAGGCGAACAACACGCTGATCGACGTGACGTTCCAGGCCATCGCCGATGCGCTGCGCGACTACGTGGCCTGCAACGGCCCCATCCACATGCCGGTGATTGTCGGGCGAGGCGGCCCCCGCTTAGTCCAGGGCCTGCTGGCCATGCAGCGGACTCTTGAAGAGCTGCGCCTGCCGTACGTCATCTTCGGGCCGGATACGCCGTTGACGCTGGTGGCCGAGTATGCCGCCAAGGTGGCCAGTACGCTTGAAGACACAAGATGAGAGAGGAGAGAGGGGGGATGATCGGACCGATCCGAGCGATTGGGCCGATCATCTGTCATCCCTCATCACGAGGAACTTCACCATGCGAGCCAGGACACTTGCGGATCTCTTGAAGAAGGGCGACCGGGTTGCGGTCAGCAACATCACCGGGCGCGAAGCATCCCATGTCTCCATCGTTTCGCAGGCCTATTGCAACAACATCGTCGGCGGGTGGGCACTGGGCCACGGCGGTGAGATGGTCCGCTGTTCCAAGGGCGACGATATTCCCGTCTTCGCCGACTGTGCGGGGCTCATGCGCCAACTTCCCCCGGAGCGGCGGCCCAACAAGGTCATCGTTTACTCCCCGCCGCCGGCGGTCTACGGCGATGTGAAGGAAACACTCAACTACGGCTCCGACTGCGTGGAGACCATCTACATCATCACTGAGCATGTCTCCGTGGAGGTCTCGGCCAAGATCCACAACCTTGCCCGGGACGCCGGCATCGACGTGGTGGGCTGCAACACGCTCGGCGTGATCAACACGCACGATCACGTTCGCGTGGGCGCGGTCGGCGGCGAAGATCCGGATGAGACTTTCGTACCCGGCAGCGCGACCATCATCTCCAACTCAGGCAACATGGTGAACACCATTGCCAGCTATCTCACCACGGCCGGCATCGGCACCTCGTTCGGCATCTCGACCGGCAAGGACACCCTGATCCTCACGCCGCTGGCCGAGTTGCTCCGGCTGGCCCAGCTTGACGACAATACCCGCATCGTGGTTCTGTACGTGGAGCCCGGCGGCCTGTACGAGCGGCAGGCGCTGGCCCTGGCCCGTGCCGGGGAGTTCACCAAGCCCATGGTGGTGTACGTGGCCGGCCGGGTGGCGGAGAAAAAGTCGGTCTCTCTGGGCCACGCGGGGGCGGTGGTCGAGGGCGGCGGCACCAGCGCCTCGGCCAAGGCCGCCGAGTTCGACGCCTACTTCGGGGTCGAGCCGTTCAGCATGGAGATGCGCTACCGGGGAACCGAGGAGCTGCCCGAGGGCCTGCGGCGTGGCATCCGGGTGCGAAGCCTGCACGACATCCCCGCGGCCGTCCAGCTTGTTTACCGCGCCCTGCACATGGACCGCGACTTTGCCCCACGCGGCGAGATGAAGCTCAACCCCTGGTTCGCCAACATCGGTGAGCTGGGCAAAAAGCTGCCGGCCGTGCTGGTGCCTGCGCCGGGCAAGATCCCCGAACCCTTCAAGACGCAGTTTGACCGAATCCTGCAGGCTTCCCTGGGCTTCATGCCCGCCAGGCGCACCATGCGAAATCAATCTCATGCCTCTTCCAACGATGGCCGGGTCACGCGCATCTATGGCCGGGACGTTATGGACCTGATGCGAAACCGCTCTTTTGCGGAGGCCCTGATCCTGTACTGGACGGGTGAAGAGCCGGCCCGGCCCTTCGAGCCACGGCTGGTGGAGATGTCGCTGATGGCGGCCCTGACCAACGGCCCGGGGACGCTCTCGGCCCAGGCGGCCAAAATGTCGGCCTCGGCGGGCAACTCGCCGCACACGGCCATGATCGCCACGCTGGCCACGGTGGGCACCGATCACGGTGGCAATGGCCGGGAGGCGGTCAAGTACCTGGCCGATCTTTTCCGGCCAACGCCGATGAACGACCCCTACGACCCCAACCACGGGCTGGACCTGCGGGCCATGGCCATGCAGACGGCCACAGCATTCAAGCAGGCCAAGGACGCCTCCAAGGACGCGGGTGTGAACTACGCGCGGATTCCCTGCCTTGGGCATCCCGTCTTCCACGACCAGGATGTCAACTACGATCCGCGCGAGCGGGCCATCTGGGCCTACCTGGAATCGGAGGGGATCTACAACATTTTCCTGCACTTTTACCACGAACTGGCCGGGGCCCTCCGCGAGGTGGGCGTGTCCAGGAAAGTGTGGGCGGTGAACGTGGATGCGGCCATCGCCAGCGTGTGGCTGGGCATCGCCTGGCCCAAGCTGCGCCAGGGCCGGATGACCTTCGAGCGGGCGGCGGACCTGGCGTTCCTGGGCTTTGCCCTGGGCCGGGCGGCCGGCGGGGCGGGGGAGTTCCTGGATCACCGCGATTACGGCTTGCCGCTGGACATGCGCGTGCCGGTGGAAGAGTGCAAGTCGCTCACGCCGCCGGTGGGGGGAAACCATACGCGGCCATGAGGATCTTATTTTTTGAGCACAGTGGGCAGATTGCGATAGCCGTTTACGACCCGGATGATCTGCAGAGGATCAGTCTGCGGGATATACACAATTAGGTAGGAATAGACCACCCAGAAGCGGTAACGGGGATCGTCTATATCAGATCGCCGGTGGCCCAAGCCGGGAGACTCTGCCAGCCGTTGCATGGCCGTTTGGAGTTCGAGAATAACGCGTCGCGCCGCATCTGGGCTGTCGTGGGCAATATAGGCTTCAATTTCCTCGAGATCCTCGCGGGCACGTGGCGTGAGCAGGAACCGGCTCATGGCTGGCGAGATCGCTGGGCATTGCGGGCCAGGAGGTTGCGAAAGACTTCTTCGCCGTCGAGCAGTTCGCCACCATCGGCCTCGGCTTGACCTTCCGCAATCAGCCGCTGCAACTCGCCGCCAGACGGAAGGATACGCTCGTGCAGGCGCAGCGTGGCCAAGGCATTTTCCACTACCGCCTCAGGGGTCGTGTACTCGCCACTCCTGACCTTCTCTTCGACAAACCGCGCCAAGTCCGGCTGGTTGAGTGTGATCTGCATAAGCTCATCCTCGTCGGCAACGATTCCACACAGTCAAGTCTAGCGAGGTTATGCCGTCTGGGCCAGTCGGCCCTTCAGATGCGGGATGAGCCCGCCGGCATCCAGGATTTCCCGGATCAGCGGTGGCAGGGGAAGGCTTTTCAGCTCGGCGCCTGTGGTGAGGTTTTTCACCGTGCCGGTGGCGAGGTTCACTTCGGCCTCGTGGTCCTGCTCGAAGGCGGCGGATACGCCTGGGCAACTGAGCACCGGCAGGCCCAGGTTGATCGCGTTGCGGAAATAGATGCGGGCGAACGACTCGGCCACGATGACCGGTATGCCGAAGAAGCGTAGGGCGGTGGCGGCCTGCTCGCGCGAGGAGCCGCAGCCGAAATACTTGCCCGCGACGATAATATCGCCGGCCCTGGCTTCCTTCAGGAACCGCGGGTAGACGGTTTCGAAGGCATGTTTGGCCGTCTCGGCCGGGTCCAGGATGGACATGTACCGGCCGGGATAGATGACGTCGGTGTTGACGTCGTCGGGGAATTTCCACACGCGGCCGCGAATGACGGTATCCATGTCAGACGTCTCCAAGTCCCTCACTTGCGCTACGGGGCTGAGCAGGAACGCGGAATAAGTCGTTGTAGCGGCCGGGCTCCGTACCGGCCGTTTTCATCCAACCAACGGCCGGTACGGAGCCCGGCCGCTACACTCTCGTGAGCCAAATTCACAACTTTTCCGGATCAATGATCCGGCCGGCCACCGCCGAGGCGGCCACCACCGCCGGCGAGCCGAGATACACCTCCGCTTCCGGGCTGCCCATGCGGCCCTGGAAATTGCGGTTGGTCGAGCTGATGCAGCGCTCGCCGGGGGCAAGGATGCCCTGGTGCACGCCCAGGCACGGCCCGCAGCCGGGGTTGCAGATCACCGCGCCTGCGCCGATCAGATCGAACAGGAGGCCGGCTTTCATCGCCTCCTCGTAGATCGCCCAACTTGCCGGGATCACCAGCATCCGCGTCTCCGGATGCACCTTACGCCCGCGGAGGATCGAGGCGGCGACTTGGAGGTCTTCCAGCCGCCCGTTGGTGCAGGAGCCCAGCAGGGCCTGATTCACTTTGACCTCCCCCACTTCATCGATCGGCTTGACGTTGTCCACCGCGTGCGGGCAGGCGATCTGCGGCCGCAGGGTACTGACGTCCACCTTCAGCGTCTGGACATACTTCGCGTCACGGTCAGGGAAGATCGGCTCAAACGGCACGTCGGTCCGCTCGCGGACGTAGCGCACCGTTTTCTCGTCCGGCTCTACAAAGGCCACCTTCGCGCCCATCTCCATGGAGAGATTGGACAACACCATGCGCGAGGCGATGGTCATCGCGTCGATGGTCGGGCCGGCGTATTCCACGGCCTTGTAGTCGGCGCCGTCCGCGCCCAGCTTGCCGATGACGTACAGAACGAGGTCCTTGGCGGAGACGAATGCGGGGAACTGGCCGGTAACTTCGATGCGGATGGTCTCCGGCACGCGCAGCCAGAGCTTGCCCGTGGCCCATACGCAGGCCATCTCCGTTGCCCCGATCCCGGTCCCGAAGCAGCCGAAGGCCCCGTGTGTGGTGGTGTGCGAGTCGGTGCCTACCAGCAGTTCGCCGGGCCGCGAGTGGCCGTGCTCGGGCAGCACCTGGTGGCAGATCCCCACGTTGATGTCGTAGAAGTTGCGGATACCCTGGGCCCGCACGAACTCGCGGATGGTCTTGTGCGTGGTGGCGGTCCGTTCCGACTCGGCCGGAATGCGGTGATCGAAGACGATGACGATCCGCTCCGGGTCCCACACGCGCGACGCGCCGATGGTCTTGAAATGGTGCAGGACCATCCCCGCGTTCTCGTGCGACATGGCCACGTTCACCGCCGCCTCCACGATTTCGCCGGCGATGGTCGTGGAGCGCCCGGCGGAACGGGCCAGGATCTTTTCGGCCATGGTCATTGGCATGGTGATAGTTCCCAGTTACCAGTTACCAGTTTCCAGTCACTTACCTCCCAGTCATCAGCTTCCAATTGCCCGTCTTCAACTGGCAACTGGAAACTGGCAACTGGAAACTTCTTCTCACGCCTCGTACTTGGACTTGTACGTGGCCGAGGGCAAAAACTGTTTTTCAAGCTCGCGGATATGGCCCAGCCCCACGATCTGCTTGAACTCGTCAAAGGTCACCGCCAGGTCGTAGCGGTCGCGGGCCAACTGGTCGCCGGCGATGGCGTTCAGGTAATTCATCATGCCCTTGGCGCACGCGAAGATCAGGCCCACGGGGATGCTCACCCGGGCCACGCCCATCTTGCGCAGCTCCTCGATGGCCACCAGCGGCGTCTTACCGCCTTTGATGGCGTCGAACAGGTTGATGGACAGCGGCGCGTTCACCTGGTCCACGCAACGCTGGATCATCTCGATGGAGGTAGGGGCCTCCATGAAGATCAGGTCCGCCCCGGCCTCGGCATAGGCGTTAGCCCGCTTGATGGCCGCGTCGATGCCCTCGACGGCGATCGCGTCGGTCCGGGCGTTGATGATGAAATCAGGATCACGCCGGGCGTGGACCGCCGCCCGGATCTTGAGCACCATCTCCTCGCAGCTCACCAGCTCCTTGCCTTCCATGTGCCCGCAGCGCTTGGGAAACACCTGGTCCTCAAGGTTGATGCCGGCACAGCCCGCGTTCTCGTATTCCTTGACCGTGCGGATGACGTTGATGGCGTTGCCGTTGCCGGTGTCGCCGTCGGCCATCACCGGGATGGTCACGGCGTTTACCATCCGGCGGGTTTGATCCACCATCTCGGTGAGCGTGGCCAGACCCACGTCGGGTTCGCCGAGCAGGCTGGCGGCGATGCCGAACCCGGAGGCCTGAATAGCCCGAAACCCGGCCCGTTGCGCGAGCTTGGCGCTCAAGGCATCATGGCACCCGGGCATGACCAGGGCTTTGCGCTCGGAGAGCATTTGTTTGAGTTGCGTGGTTGCCTTCATTCTGTCAATCTCCTGTGGCCGTGTGTGGCCACGAGTAGCATGTTCGGGATCATCTGACTGATCGGACCGATCCGACCGATCCGACGGATCGGTCCGAGTTTCGCCGTCCGGCTTACAGTTTCTCCGCCACCGCCTTCGCCATATCCAGCGTACTTGCCTTCCCGCCCATGTCGTATGTTCGCACGGCGCCCTCGCGGATCACGTTGGCTACCGCCGACTCGATCGCCATGGCCTTGTCCTGCTCGCCCAGCCACTCCAGCATCATCCTGGCCGCGAGAATCGTCGCGAGAGGGTTGACCTTGAACTGGCCGGCGTACTTGGGCGCCGAGCCGTGACTGGGCTCGAACACCGCGCATTTCTCGCCGATGTTACCGCTGCAGCCGAAGCCCAACCCGCCCACAAGCTGCGCCGCCAGGTCCGAAATGATGTCGCCGTACAGGTTGGGCGCGACCAGCACGTCATAGGCCTGCGGATTCTTCACCAGCCACATGCACATCGCGTCGATGTTGGCGTCATCAAAGGCGATGTCCGGATACTCACGAGCCACTTTCTGGGCCACCTCCAGGAACAAGCCATCGGTGGCCCGTACCACGTTGGCCTTGTGGACGGCCGTCACCCGTTTGCGCCCGTGTTGGCGGGCGAATTCAAAAGCGGCCCGGACGATCCGCTCGCAACCCCGGCGGGTGTTGATTTTGAGCGAAACGGCCGCGTCCGCGGCCACCTTCTCCATGCCCGGCAACGAGCGCAGGGTCGGCGGCACTTCGTTAAACTCGACGCCGGCATAGAGGTCCTCGGTGTTCTCGCGGAAGACGACGAGGTCGATGTCGTCGCGGTAGTTCAGGGGATTGCCCGGATAGGCCTTGCACGGCCGGAGGCAGATATACAGGTCGAGGAGCTGCCGCATGCGCACAATCGGACTGCGGTAGCTGAAGCCCTTGCCGGCCAGTGAAGGGTCCAGCTCTTCGGCCGCAACGTTCTTGGGCTTCGAGGTGACCGCCCCGAACAGGGCGCAATCGCAGTTCTTCAGCAGTTCGATGGTCCGTGCCGGCAGGGCGTCGCCCTCCCGCCGCCAGAACTCCCACCCGATGTCGCCGTGGACGTACTCGGCATCCAGGCCGATGCGATCCAACACTATGCGGGCGGCCTGCATCACATCCTGGCCGACGCCGTCTCCCGGCAACCATGCGATACGATATTGTGCCACGACTGGTTCTCCGTTGAGAGCTGAGAAACGGAGTACAGGGCGGAAAGGTTACCGCGCCGGCGAAGGGGCGTCAAGAAGAATTATATAATGTTCCGGGCCGCCCCCCTCTCTCAGGGGGGCGAACCAGACGGGAGCTCGAACCGGCGATTGCCTGGGTTTAGCCGAAGGTGATCCCCTGGGCCAGCGGCAGTTCGCGGGACCAGTTGATAGTGGTCGTCTGGCGGCGCATGTAGGCCTTCCAGGCGTCGGAGCCCGCCTCGCGCCCGCCGCCGGTTTCCTTTTCGCCGCCGAAGGCTCCGCCGATCTCCGCGCCGCTGGTGCCGATGTTGACGTTCGCGATCCCGCAATCGCTGCCCCGCGCCGAGAGGAACTCCTCGGCTTCCAGCAGATTGCGGGTGAAGATGGCCGACGAGAGCCCCTGCGGCACATCATTGTGAATGCGGATGGCGTCCTCCAGCTTCTCATAGCCCAGAACGTACAGGATCGGGGCGAAGGTCTCTTCCTTGACGACGGTCATCCGCTCATGGGCCTTGACGATGCACGGGCGCACGTAGCAGCCGCCGGGATATTGCGGGCCGGAGAGTTGCTCCCCGCCACAGAGCACCTCGCCGCCTTCCTCGCGAATGCGCTTCATGGCCCGCATCATGGTCTCGACCGCGTCCAAGTCGATCAGCGGACCCATGAGGGTGCCGGCCTCAAGCGGATTGCCGATGCGAACCTGTTTGTAGGCCTGGATCAGCCGGTCCAGCAGGGCGTCCTGGATGGAGTGATGCACGATCAGCCGCCGCGTGGTCGTGCAGCGCTGCCCGGCCGTTCCCACCGCGCCAAACAGGATGGCCCGCACGGCCAGGTCGAGATCTGCGTCCGGCGTGACGATGATGGCGTTGTTGCCGCCCAGTTCGAGGATGGTGCGGCCGAGCCGCTTGCCGACGACCTCCGCCACGCGCGTCCCCAGGGCGCTGCTGCCGGTGGCCGAAACCAGTGGAATCCGCCGATCGGCCAACAGCTTCTCGCCGACCGTCCGCCCGCCGCCGATGGCCAGGGAGAACACTGCCGGATCCACCCCGCATTCGGCGCAGACCCGGGCCGCGATGCGTGTCACCGCCACGGCCGTCAGCGGCGTCTTCGAGGAAGGCTTCCATATCATGGTGTCGCCGCACACGGCGGCAATCGCCGCGTTCCAGCTCCAGACGGCCACCGGGAAGTTGAACGCGGTGATGATGCCCACCACGCCCAGCGGGTGCCAGTGCTCATACATGCGGTGGCCGGGACGCTCGGACATCATGGTCAGGCCGTAGAGCTGGCGCGACAGGCCCACGGCGAAATCGCAGATGTCGATCATCTCCTGGACTTCGCCCTCGCCTTCGGCGCGGATTTTGCCGTTCTCCAGCGTGACCAGGGCCCCCAGGTCGGATTTGGCTTCGCGCAGCGCGTTGCCGAGCCGGCGCACGACCTCCCCGCGCTTCGGGGCCGGCAGCATCCGCCAGGCATCGAAGGCTTTCACCGCCTGGGCGACGATGCGGTCATATTCGTCCGTCGTCACCTGGCGGACTGAGGCGATCGGCCGTCCGTCGATGGGAGAGATGGATTCCAGAAGTTCACCGCTGCCGAGCCAGTCGTCGGCAAATCCGCCGGGGTTCTCCGCACTGATGCCCAGCCGGGCCAGAAAGTCATAGCCGTTTGCTTTGGATCGTTTCGTGTCGGACATGATCCTCACTCCACCAACGGGCAGCCATTGATATGGGCCACGGCCCCATGCGCCGCGGCGCTCGAATCGTGTAGCGGCCGGCAGGGAACCGGGCCACTACAACGGCGAACGGTCAGTACAACCGCGAACGGCCGGTACAGAGCCCGGCCGCTACGGTTGCGAACGGCCGGTACGGAGCCCGGCCGCTACACACGAGGTGAGGCAGCCAGGCGCATACTTTGTGTGCCACGGCTCTTCCAGAGCATAGGTCACGAACCGGCGCCCCGCCGAGGCGGTAGGCCATCTACGCCATCGGGGGGCAGCTTGTCCGCGAACTGGTCCTCGTCCTTGAGTTCCTTCTTCAGCCGGTACAGTTCGGCCTTGAGTTGCTCGGCGATTTCGCGATAGGCCGGGTCGCCGTACACGTTCTTCAACTCCTGGGGGTCTTTGACCAGGTCGAAGAGCTCCCACTGGTCCTTCTTCCAGAAGTAGATCAGCTTATGCGTTTCGGTTCTCACGCCGTAGTGGGCGCGGGTGTTGTGGTGGCCGGGGTCATGGTAATAACGGTAGTACATGCTGGTCCGCCAGTCGGCCGGCTTTTCGCCGCGGAAGAGGGGCATCAGGCTGCGGCCCTGCATGTCGGCCGGCACGGGCAGGCCGGCGGCCTCCAGGAAGGTGGGGGCGAAGTCGACGTTGAGGGCCATGGCCTTCTGGACGCTGCCGGGCTTGATGACCTTCGGCCAGCGAACGACGAAGGGCATGCGCAGCGATTCCTCGTACATGAAACGCTTGTCGTACATGCCGTGGTCGCCCAGGTAGAAGCCCTGATCGCTGGTGTAGATGACCATGGTGTTCTCGGTCAGGCCGTTGGCGTCCAGCCAGTCGAGCACCCGGCCGACGTTGGTATCCACCGACTGCACGCAGGCCAGGTAGTCCTGCATGTATCGCTGGTATTTCCAGGCGTTGAGCTCCTCGCCCTTGAGTACCTTCTTGCGGCCGTCTACCTCGATTTCGACCTCGGTCGGCTTGACATTGAGCCATTCGTTGAGCTCTTTGCCTTTCAGGTGCGGCGGAGGCGTGAGTTTGAGATCCCGGCGCGTCATGTCATCGAAGACGCGCTGTTCGTTTTCGCGGATGGCGTCCGTGCGCGTGGCGTAATCGTCGCGGAGTGTGGGCGGCTCGGGGATCTTCTTGTTCGCGAACATGGCCTTGTGCTTCTCGTCCGGGTCCCAGGCCCGGTGGGGGGCCTTGTGGTGGTACATGAGGAAGAAAGGCTTGTCCTTGGGGCGATTCTTGAGAAACTCGAGGGCCAGATCGGTAACCACGTCCGTGGCGTAGCCTTCGATCGTGCGCGTCTGGGTGGCGGTGTATAAGATCGGGTTGAAGTAACGTCCCTGGCCGGGAAAGATCTCCCAGTAGTCAAAACCGGTCGGGTCGCTTCCGAGGTGCCACTTGCCGATCATGCCGGTGTAATAGCCGGCCGCCTGGAGGTACTTGGCCACGGTCGGCTGCGAGCCGTCGAAGCGGTTGAAGGCCGGCACGCCGTTGATGTGGCTGTACTTGCCGGTGATGATGGTTGCCCGGCTGGGCGTGCAGATCGAGTTGGTGCAGAAGCAGTTATCGAAGCGCATGCCTCCGGTGGCGATCCGATCCAGATTGGGGGTCTGGTTGACCCGGCTGCCGTAGCAGCTCATGGCGTGGGCCGCGTGGTCGTCGGTCATGATGAACAGAATGTTGGGACGCCCGGCGGGATCGGCCGGAGCAGCTGTCGCCAGTGCCGCCGGCAGCAGGGCCGGCACGATCAACGCAGTGATGGATCTCTTGGCGTTCATACGATCGGATCCTCCCTAATCGGTTGTTGAAACGACTGCACCGCCAGGCAGTATAACTGCAAGAGCTTGAATTGTCGTGTGGTCAATCGCCGCAACCGGGGCGGGCCATGATGCCGGGACCGCTGTAGCAGCGCTGAAAGATGCCGAAATCGGACTGATCCACGTCCTGGTCGCCGTCGAAGTCCCGGGAAGCGCAGCCGGGCGGGAAGGGTACGCCCGGCCCCAGAAGGCAGCTTTCGAACAGCGTGAGGTCCTGGGTGTCTACGCTGCAATCGCCGTTCAGGTCCGGAGCCACGCGGTCCTGGACGGCCAGCGCGGCCGTCTCGGAAGTGGCCGTTCCGTTGGCGTTGCTGACTACGCAACGGTAGGCCGCCGTATCGGTAGCGTTGGTATTCGATACGGTCAATGTGGCCGTGGTCGCACCGGCGTAGTGTCCGCCGTCGTTCAAGTCGAGGCCATCCTTCTGCCAGCGGTAAGAGAGGGGCTGCCCGCCGAGAGCCGCGACACTGAATGTTACCGTTCCTCCCGTGCAGGTGGTTTGGTTGACGGGGTGTGCCGTGATGACCGGGGGGATAGTGGCGCAGTCCGGGGAGGCGTCATCGAAATAGACGTAGCCGGCCTTGGTCGGCTTGGTCGAGCGGGCGTAGAGAAACACGGTGACGGTGTTGCCCGGAGGCACCACGCTGACTGTCTGCTTGGACCAGGTCTGATAGGAGGTAAAGTCCACCTCCTGAACGATGCTGTAATCCGTCCCCCCGTTGGGATCGATTCCCAGGTAGCCTTCCATCAAATTGCTGTCGCTGGTCTTGACCCACACGCTGAAGGTGTACTCCTGGCCGGGAGTGACGTGGACCTGCTGATAGATCCCCCCCGTATTCAGGATGCTGCTCGAATAGATCCGTTGCGAGAAGCCGCCCTGGCGCACGTGCTGGGCGGTGTTTTCAGCCTTGTATTGGACGTTGCCGACCAGGTTGAATGGGGTCCAACCCTGGGCCACTCCCGCGGTGAAACCCGCCTCGAAAGAAGCGTTCTGCACGCAGCCCGGGGCCGAGAGCAGAACGGTCAGACGGGCGCTGTCGGAGGCGACGCTCTCGTAGGTGTCGGTAACGATACAGCGATAAGCGCCCAGGGCGGTCGCATCCAGAGCGGTGATTCGCAGTTCGCTGCTGGTGGCGCCGGAAATCGCGCCGCCGTTGGTCAGAGGAATCCCATCCTTCTGCCACTGATACCGGAGCGTCCCCGTGCCGCTGGCCTGCACGCGGAAGGCCACACTCTGGCCTGGAGTCGCGGTGATGGATTGCGGCTGTTCGCTGATGACCGGAAGCGGGGCCAACTGGACAGGGTCGGCGGCGCGGAAGGAATACAGGGATGCGTTCTGCACCAGGAACCGCAGGCGGATTGCGCCGGGCGTGGTCGGGAGTTGGTCGTGCGAAGCCCACGTGACCGGCTGATCTACGCCGGTGCCGGTGAGGGGCACACAGTCGGCTGCGCTGTAGCCCGGCAGCACGTTGTGCTGCGCGTCCAGCACCTCCACCCGGACCGAGCCTCCACCGGCCGTGCAGTTCACCCGCAGGCGGCCGCTGGCGCCCAGCAGCGTCCGGGTGGTGACGGATCCCGGCGTGGCCCCCGCGTCCAGCGAGGCGAAGCCGTCCTTGCGTAGAGTGGCGAGCCCGATGGCGCAGGAGGTGATCCTCAGGCCGACGCCGTGCGGCTGGTCGCAGGCCCCGTAATAGAGCTTCAGCGTGTCGCCCTCAACCAGCGGCTGCGTGGCGGTGTAAAGTTGCCCGTCGTCCCACTGGCCGGGGCTGCCCAGCGGCAAAATGGCCGGGCGGTCGCCTTCCTCTCTCGTCCAGTGGATCCCGTCCCGGCTGCTGACGATCTCCGGATAAACCGGTCCGTAATTGTAGCCCTCCGCTTCCTGGGCCCGCAGGATCCACAGAAAGCCCAGGTACATCGATTCGTAAGCGAACGCCGACAGGCCGTAGAAGTGCGTTCGATGAACCTGGTTGACGGCCCAGCGATCGTCGTAGGGGTCGGGCGTGAGAATGAGCTGCTCGGCGGGCCACTGCGTAATGTCCGTCGTTTGGGTCAGGGCGACGGCGCGTCGATTCCTGCCGTTCCAGTCGGTCCAACTGTTCTTGACGTATCCGCGGTAGACTTGCTCGAACGGATCCCACATGAACTGGCCCACGTCGCTGCCGCCGGTGAACACCGGATTGCCAGGCGCATCCACCGTGTGGATGCCGTCCGGCGCCCAGGAGGCCCAGTAGCCGCCCGCCTCATAGTTCATGAACCGGTACTTGCGCGCCGGATCGGGGTCCCACGGCGTGTGGATCACGCTGGTGATCCCGCTGCGGGTGGTCCGGCTGTAAAACATGTTGTTCTGGGGCGATCCATTCCAGGTGCGGATGCCGAGATTCGGCTTGGTCCAGGTGATGCCGTCCAGGCTGGTCGCGTACAGCGTGTTGCTGCTGTTGGCCGGAGCCCCCGCGTCCCACCACGGCAAGGTGGCATACCACATGCGATACCCCGGGCCGGATTCGTTCGGCAAGACCGTGCCGTACAGATAGACGATGCCCGATGAGGGGTAGTTGTTCCCGCATTCCCACGGCTGGTCGGCAACCAGGACGGGATTGCGCGGGTCTTTCTGGAATTGGTGGTAGGTCCGCGTCAGGTTCGATTTCTCGACCAGCACGGAATCATCCACGAACAACTGCCATGGACCGGATAAGTCGTTCAGAGATCGCTGGGCATTAAGTGGCGCGGATGCCAGCAGGAAAGTGAGAATAATTGTGACGCCGGTCTGACCGTTCCTCTGCACAGCCCCTCCGATCTGCATCAGACGACCGCCGTTTCAACATCAGGGTTCGCATGGACGCGCATACGAGTCTCCACTGATTGTATGCTAACTTGTTTCGGCAAGAAGTGTTAACAAGATCTGAAAAGAAGAGTGAGCGCCAGATCGCAAGAGGGAAGGCACAACACGGGTGGTCTCCGGGGCCGTATTGCGCCACGTTCCGCGACTTTGGCGCTCACTCTGTACCGGGTGCTGGTGGGTCGTCTGTCGATGCGGGCGGGTGAGACGCCCGCTCCCCCCAGCCTCGATTATCGGGTGCCGAGAGCCGCCCGCGCACAGGCAAACCCGGCACGAAAGGCCGACACCCTTTCAGGTTGGCCTCTTGTTAGATTAAGAAGGGGCTAACCCGTCTGGATCGTGCCGGACGCTGACGATGCCAGCCGGGTCAGCCCAAAGCCTCTATGCTGCTCCAAGCCGCCTTAGAGGCACATAGGCGTCTATCCCTCCTGAGCGGGAGACTGAGCAATTCCTGTGCCTGAACAGGTGAATTTGGGATTGATTCGTAAGTTGTGCACTACCATGTTCTTATGGAGAGGGTGTGGATCCGTGTTTCAGGTCGGCGGGGCGAAGACTTGACGGAATGGCGAAATTCTTCGCCGCGCGGCGGAGGGCGTGCGGCTAAGGTTCGGCGGGATCGGTCGCATCGCGATTTGAAATAAGGCCCAGTTTTTCAAGCCGGTAACGCAAGGTCCCTCTGGGCATCCGCAGCAGGCGGGCGGCTTCGGCGATGTTACCGCGGGCCCGCTGCATGGCGGCGCTGAGCAATCGCTTCTCGATGGCTGCCAGGGTCCACCCGCCTTGCGACAGGTCGATCTGAAGCATGGCGCCGCCGTCCGGAGTTGCTGAGCTTTCTCGCGGCAGGCCCAGGTCCTCAGGGCGCAGGGCCTGCCCGTCGCCGGCCACCAGGGCACGCAGGAGCACGTGGGCCAGCTCGCGGACATTGCCCGGCCAGGCATAGCCTCGCAGGGCTGCCCAGGTGTCCTCGGGGATCTCGGGCAAAGGCCGTTCGAGCCGCCGGCAGAACCGCTCGAGGAAATGATGGGCCAGCAGGGTGATGTCGTCACCCCGGTCGCGCAGGGGCGGCAAGGCGATGTAAAAGATTTTCAGCCGGTGGTACAAGTCGGCCCGGAACTCGCCGCTGCGGGTCTTCTCTTCGAGGTCGCGGTTGGTGGCGGCGATGATGCGGATGTCGGCTTTTTGCTCGCTGGTGGCGCCCAGTCGGCGGAACCGGCCGGTCTCGATGGCGATCAGCAGCTTGCCCTGCATGCTCATGGGAATGTCGGCGATTTCATCCAGGAACAGCGTGCCGCCGTCAGCCGCCTCGATCAGACCGACCTTGGAGCTCTTGGCGTCCGTGAAGGATCCGCGTTCGTGGCCGAACAGCTCGGATTCAAAGAGGTTTTCGGGGATGGCCGTGCAGTTGACCTGGATGAACGGCCGGTCCCGCCGGGGGCTGTGCTGGTGGATGTAGCGGGCCAGCATTTCCTTCCCCGTGCCGGTCTCGCCGGTGATCAGCGTGGCGTTGAGGCCCATGGCCGGAGTGTTGGGCAGGGCCGCGATTCGGTCGGCCAGGGAGAGCACCTGCCGCATGGGGCCGGAAGCGGCGATGAGCTCAGTTTCGCCGGCCTCGCCGGCCTGCGTGCCCTGGTCGGCGAGCGTGCTATCGAGCATCTGGCTGATCAGGGCACAAAGTTCGCGGACGGAGAGGGGTTTCTCGATGAAGTCGGCCGCTCCCCCTTTGAGGGCGGCGACCGCGCTGGTGACGGTGGCGAAGCCGGTCATGATGATAACCGGCAGGTCGGCGCGGGCGGCGCGCATGCGCTCCATGAGGTCCAGGCCGTTGCTGTCCGGGAGACGCAGGTCGAGCAGGGCCAGGTCAGGGGTCTTTTGCTGGTATTCCTTCCAGCCGGCCTGCGCATTATCGGCGTAGCGGCATTGGTGGCCCATCTGCTTGAGGGCCATCTGGAGGGCGATACCGAGATTGTTGTCATCATCGATGACGAGAATGTCTGCCATCCATCCACTCCAACAATCCCGCGCGAATGCACATCATGGCCGGACGGGTGGCGATTCGCAAGCGCGGGCCGGACGGGGGGTAAAGTGGGAATGTGAGAAGGTGGTAAGGTGGAAATGTGGGTATCCTGCCCTCCTTTTTTGAACACCCGAGGGCCATCTGCCCGCCTTCTTGAACCTCGGAGGGCGGGCATCTTGCCCGCCTTTTTGAACATCTGGGGGCATTTTGCCCGTCTTCTTGAATGCCCAAAGGGGTGGGTATCCTGTCCTCCTTCTTGGGCATCCCAGGGAAGCATCCCAGGGTGCCTCCACCCCGTACCTTCGTAAACATCCGAGAGGAACATCCTGCCCGCCCTCACAAGCATCCGAGAAGAGCATGTCAGCAGGACCGGTTGGGCCGGGTGGCCTCGTGTTCTCCGTTGATCATCGGCAGTCACGGATCTTCTTCACGCCGCTCAACGTCTCCCTTGCCGGGTGCGACTTCCTTCGTGAGCACAGCTAAAATAAGAGATTGAAGGAGGTTTCGATCATGGAGGCGATCCGGCTGGAGAGCATTAAGCTTGTTCATGTGCGCATACCGCTGTGTGAGCCGTTCACCATCAGCAACGGGGTTGTGGGGGAGAAAGATGCGATCCTGGTGGAAATCAAGGCCGCCGGGCTTACCGGCCTCGGCGAGGCGTCGCCCATGGCCGGCTCATTTTACAGCCATCACACCCCCGACTCGACGTGGCGGGCTTTGACCGAGCGGCTGGTGCCGCGCATGAACGAGGCCCGCGAGCTTGACCTGGGTGGCGAGTGGTTTGCCGGCGTGGTGGACGACCCCTACGCCACCTGCGGCATCGACTGCGCGTTGTGGGACCTGGCGGCCAAACGACGCGGCGTGCCGCTCTGGTCGTTGCTGGGCGGAAGGGGGGATCGGCGCATCGAGTCGGGCCTGGCCGTCGGCATTGTGCCAACGGTGGATGAACTGCTGGAGCGAATCGACCATTACCTGCGGATGGACGGCTATCGGCGGGTGAAGATCAAGGTCCAACCCGGCTGGGATCTCGAGCCCCTGGAAGCGATCCGCATTCGCTTTGGTCGTATCCCGCTGATGGTGGACGCGAATTGCGCGTATACCCGCGAGCACCTTGCCCATCTGGCCTCCTTCGATCGCTTCGGCCTGCTCATGATCGAACAGCCGCTGGCCCGCGATGATCTGGAAGGCCATGCCGAGTTGTCGGCATGTTGTCGGACGCCGATCTGCCTGGACGAAGGGGCCGAGTCGCCGTCGGCGGTGGCCCAGGCCATCCGCCTGCGCGCGGCCCGGATCATCAACATCAAGCTTCAGCGCCTCGGCGGGTTCGCCGCAGCCCTGCGCGTCCATCAACTGGCCGGCGAATCGCGGTTGGGCTGCTGGATGGGGACCATGCCGGAACTGGCCATCGGGGCGTATGCGGCGATCCATTTTGCAACCCTCGACCACATTACCCATCCCACGGACGTGGAGGCTTCGCGCCGCTGGTTTGTGGCCGACGTCACCGATCCGCCGGTGGGTTGTCACAACGGCCTGCTGGGCGTGCCGAGCGGCAGCGGCCTGGGCGTCCGCCTGAACCCGGAGATCGTCCGCCAGTATAAGGTGCGCGAGTGGGCGGGGGATCTCACCTGCAAGCTGGCTTGCACGCCGCCCAATATCGAGAGGTAGCGCCCTCTATTGAGAAGGACCGGGCGGCGCCACCTCGAGCGTAAGGGTTTGATGGGGTTGCTCCCCGGTCAGCGGCACGCGGACTTCAATCAGTCCTTCCTCCGTCTGCGCCCGGCCATCCTTCCGGTAGGGGTTGTGCGGCAGCGCCGGCCAATGCACCGACGCCACCGCCGGCAGGCGCAGCGTCCAGCCGGCGTGCGCGAGGGATCCGTGGAGTTGCCCGGGGGACAGTTCCAGGGGCTCGCCGGTGAGCTTCAGCTCCTGGCCGTTGCCTGTCCAGAGGGGTTTGTCGAGATGGGGCATCAGCGTCAAATGAGCGGCGACCGGCAGCTTGCCGGGATCGGGCGCCTCGAAGTGGCATTCCAGGACGCGGTCATCTTTGACGCGAATGCGAACCCTGCACGTCTGTGGACCGTAGCTCAGATCCAGTCCGAGCGCCGGCTCGCGGATCAGTTTCGCGGCCTTGGGGACGTGATATAGTTCGCCCTTGGGCCGGAAGTCGGGTGATTCGTCGCCGGGGGTGTGCCGGAGCAGACTCATGTCGCCGACCGTGAAGGTGCTCCAGGCCGGCTGGAGGTGGGTGTTGCCGCCGCCGGCGATCAGGCCGACGGCGTCATGCCAGATGCTCACCAGATTCTGGCGATCCTGGATCCAGCGATTCTGGGCGATCGGCGCGGTATACGCCGAGAGACAGACGAACCAGGGGGCCTTGCGCAACGTGGCCGCGCAATCCACACCGCCCTCGGTGAGTACGAACAGCTCCTCGCTGCCGCGCGTGGCCGGTTGAGCCATGGGGCCCTCCTGGCCGTGCAGAACGAACAGGGCCAGAGCATCCAGGGGGAGCGCGGCGAACTCCGCATGCGCCCATTGGCGGTGCAGCCACAGCCGGCCGGCCGGCGTCAGGGTGAAGCCGGGATTGCCCGGCCAGATGGTTACGGCGAAGGGATTGCGCTGGTCAATGGTCTCCACGCTCTGACCGCCGGGATAGGTGAAATGGCTGTGAAAGGCGATGGCTTTCTCGATGGCCGGCAGCACGCGATCATCGCCGGACATGGCGTAGTAGCTTCCCAGGGCGTCGATGTAGACGAAGTTGTAGTTGACCACCGGCCCCTGTCCCTCCGACCAGTAGCCGCCTTCGGCCTGGGCGGCCACGACTTTCAGCAGGAAGTCGCCGGCCTGTTTGCACCAATCCGGGCGTTCCAACTCTTTTCCAGCCGCATAGAGTCCCATCGCGTGGTGGGCGGGAATGTTGTGGACGTGCTTGAGATCCCGCTTGCGAATGCCCTCATAACCCAGCGTGAGCGCTTTGACCCAGCGTTCCCGGGCCTCGGCGGGCATGTCCTCGCGGATCAGCGCATAAGTGCGCACCCACCGTGAGTATGTCCACGGCATGGCGATCTTGCCCCACGTGCTGCCGTCTTTCTTGCGGAAGACCCACAAACCGTTCTCGTCCGCATCGGCGATCAGTGCGTCGCCGGCCTTGATGAGCACGGAGAGCAGTTCTTCGCTCTTGTAATAAGGGGTCCCCGGCGTGGCGTACACGACCGCCAGCGGGAGCATGACGTTCTGATCGGTGACGATCCACACGCCGCGGCCGAACCGGCCGGTCTGCGGATCGAAATGTTTCAGGACCGACGGCACCTGGGAGGCGATCTTGGCCAGGAAGGCTTCTTTGTACTTCAGATCGGTGGCCGTAAGCGGACCGGCGAGCACCAGCACCAGAAACAAGTGCTTGAGGTTTAACATGTTATCTCCTTTTTGCGGCGGTCAGCATACCAGCCCCATGGCTTGGCGGCAATCGGATCGTCAGCCCATTTTTGCTTTACTGCGGAAAGGATTTGAGGATATACTGTCAACATGTAGACATCTATCTGGTCGACAGATAAGCGGAGGGGCATGTGCGTTCTTATTGGTTGGTCCAACTACTCGGATATTGCGGCCCGCGCCGGCGGGGATTGCTCGGTTTGGTCTTGTGCTGCGCGGCCTTCCTTTGGCCGGTCGCGCCGGTCCAGGCGCAGAGGCTTTTGGGCGTGGACGTCTCCGGATGGGAGACCATCACGCCGGCTCAATGGGTCGAGGTTCGCAATGCCGGTCGAGTCTTCGCTTTTGCCCGGGCCAGTTATGGCTACGGCGGCCACGATACGCAGTTCGTGACCCACATGGCCAACGCCAAGGCGGCGGGGCTCTACGTGGGGGCGTACCATTTTTCGTACCCCATGTATTCCGTCAACCACACGCCCGTTAATGAGGCCAATACGTTTCTGAGCAGGGCACGCGACTACATCGGGCCGGGCCATCTGCCGCCGGTATTGGATCTCGAGTGGAATGAGAGAGGTTTGAGCCGCAGCGCCCTGTCCCAGTGGGCCAACGAGTGGATGGATTACGTCGAGGCGCAGACCGGCGTTGAGCCGATGATCTACTGCAACACCAACTTTGCCCAGAATTACCTGGACTCCACGCTGGCCAATCGCAGGCTCTGGATCGCCAACTGGCCGGCCAACCCGAACCCGCAGACCGGTAACCCGGGTATCGGCATCTTCAAAGCATGGACCTTCTGGCAATACGCTGGCGACACTTCGCTGGGCTCAATCAACGGCATCGACCTCAACGTATTCAAGGGCACGCTGGCCGACCTGCAGGCACTGGTCGGTTCGGCGGGGACCATCAACCGCTGGCCGGTGGCCCTTTCGCGAACCGTCGCCGTTGGTCAGAACGCTACGTCGGATACAATCAACATCAACAACACCGGCATCGGGACGCTCAGCTTCGCGATTTCGGTGAACCAGAGCTGGTTGTCGGCAAACCCCTCGAATGGCACCAGCACCGGTCCGTCGGATACGAAGTCCATCACGGTGAGCTATTCGACCGCCACCTTGCCGCCGGGGATACATACGGCCACGATCCTGATTGTCGCGTCCGGCGCGTCCAATTCGCCGCAGACGGTTGCTGTCACCATGAGGGTCGGAGAATTCCCGGGCGATATGGATGGCAATGGCTGGATCGACAGTTCCGATGTCACGGCCTTCCGGCTCTGCATGACAGGAACCGCAATCGAGCAAACCGATCCTGCCTGTGAACTGGCGGACATCGACAACGACGGCGATGTGGACATGTCGGATTTCGCGATTCTGCAACGCTGTCTCACTGGAACGGGGGAGCCCATCAACCCGGCTTGCGTGGGGGGGTAGTCTTACCCACTTTCTGAATCTGAACGGGGGGCGGGCATCCTGCCCGCCTTCTCGAATCCGAACAGGATGCGGGTGCTTTATCCGGGAAACGGCCGGCACCCGGCTTTCGCCTGGTACCCGGTCCGGCTGTTGCAGCAAGGCGGCACAGGAGGAAACGGCCGGTACGGAGCCCGGCCGCTACCGCGAGAACGGGACAATGGGGAACAGGCGATACCGAGCCCGGTCGTTGCCAACCGCAACGGCTGAGACATGGTTGACTTCCCGCAAGTCGGCGGCCAAGACTCTGGCATGTATGAGGTCGTCATCGTGGGTGGCGGGCCGGCGGGGTTGAGCGCGGCTCTGGTGCTGGGGCGGGCCCGGCGGCGGGTGGTGGTATGCGATGCCGGGCGGCCGCGCAACGCCGCCTCCGGCGGGGTACATGGTTTCCTCACCCGCGACGGCATTCCCCCCGCGGAGTTGCGCCGGCTGGGGATCGAAGAGATCGTCCGTTACGGCGTGGAATTTCGCGAGATGCAGGTGGTGGACGTGCGCTGCCTGGAACACCACCTGGAGGTCCGGCTGGCCGATGGTTCACTGCTGGCGGCGCGGAAAGTGTTGCTGGCGACAGGCATACGCGACCACCTGCCGGAGATCGAAGGATTCGCGGCGTGCTATGGGCGGAGCGTGCACCACTGCCCGTACTGCGACGGTTGGGAGTGGCGCGACCAGTCGTTGGCCGCCTATGGCACGGCCGGGGAGGCTTCAGGCTTGGCCATGTCGCTGCTCAACTGGAGCCGCGACGTGGCGGTCTGCACGAATGGAGACACGGATTTCAGCCGGCGTCGTCGCCGGGAACTGAATCGGCTGAAGATCCCCGTGCGGGCCGAGCCGATCGTTCGGCTGGAAGGGCGCGACGGCTGGCTGGAGCGCATCGTCTTTGCCGAAGGACCTCCACTGGAACGCAAGGCTCTCTTCTTCAACACCGGCCAGGGGCAACGCGCCGATCTGGCTGAACGACTGGGCTGCCGGTTCGACCAGAAGGGGCATGTGTGCACGGATCGACGCGGGCGCACGGGGGTGAAGGGATTGTTCCTGGCCGGCGATGCCTCCGGCGAGGTGCAGTTTGTGGCCGTCGCGGTCGCCCAGGGGGCCACGGCGGCGGTGGCGATCAACGGCGAATTGCAGGAAGAGGACCGGGGTGAGAGGGGGAGTGCTGCTGAGCATGCGATGAAGGCGCGAGGTGAGATTGCGGTGGAGGTTGAGCGGGAGAGTTGAGGGGGCACGGCGACAAGGAGACAAGGGGAGGGGGAGCGGGGGATCAAAGAACGAATGGCAAAGAGGGGTGGAGCGGCGGGGGAATCCTGTAGAGGGTTTTAGTGGCGAAGGGCGTTTCGGCCAGCTTGGAGCACCCTGGTTGCGCCCAGCATGCCCCAGAGGACAGGGCGGACGACCGTGCCCCAGCCGCGGCGGTAATCGCGGTAGAGCCGGTCCAGGTGGACCAGGTAGCGGGCCTGCTGCTCGAAATTGAGTTTGCTCTTGCCGCGCACCCGATTCTGGAAGGTGATGGGGATTTCGACGACGTGCCGGCAGTCACAGCGGCAGATCAGTTCGAGCCCGATCTTGTAGCCAATCGGCTTCAGGTCTTTGGCCCGCTCGAAGGTTTCGCGGCGCAGGGCGAAAAAGCCGGCCATGGGGTCGTTGATCCGGCCGGTGAGCGGCCGGGCCAGCAGCGTGGCCACGTAGCTGTTCAGTCGCCGATGGCCGCCCCAGTCTTCGGTTCGCCCGCCGGGCACGTATCGGCTGCCAATGACGAAGTCGGTGGGTGGGGTATCCAGCGCGGCCAGCATGGCCGGTATCTGCTCAGGGGGATGACTCAGGTCGGCGTCCATGACCACGAGGTAACGCCCTCGGGCCTGACGCAAGCCGTCGAGTACGGCCAGGCTCAGGTCGCGCATGCCGGTACGGACGATGAGGCGGACGGGGTACTGCCTGGCGAGTTCGGCGGCGGTCTGCTCGGTGCCGTCCTGGCTGTTGTCGTCGGAGAGGATGACTTCGTATCCCGGCGAAGGGGCGGAAGGTTCCCGTTGGGAGTCGGCCGGGGCGTCGGCGCTGCGGAGAGTGTTCGTTTGCGCGGGCAGGGGGGTGGGGCTATCAAGGCGGGCAAGATGCCCGCCCCCCGAGTTGGGGTGGGCGGAGTGCTCAACCCCCGAGTTGAGGCGGGCAGGATGCTCGCCCTCCAGGGTGGCCGCGATGCGCTCCAGCAGGGGCCGGAGGTTGGGCTCCTCGCGGTAGGTGGGCACGATGATGGATATCTCCGGTGCGTTTGCAGCCATGATGTTTTCGGCCTACTTAATCGCCACCACCTCGGGGGGCGTTTCCATCGGGATGCACTGGGCGAGGTAAGCGGCCAGGTCGGCCAGCTCCCTGCGGACGTGCAGATCCACGGATGATTGCGTTTCGTCCTTGAGCGATTGCCTCTTTCGCGGCAGGTGCACCTCGTATCGCACGGTTATGGTAAATACGTCGGGGGCTGGCCGGAGGAGCGTCCGCACGATGACCGGCCATTGGGAAAAGTCGCCAGGGACCAGCCGGTCGGGCACTTTGGGACCCAGTCCCAGCAGCGAGGGCCGCCACTGGCCCCGACGGAAGGCGAGCTTGTACTTTTCCCGCTCCTCGACGGTGTAATCGCCGTGGGGATAGGACGCAAAAAAAGCCTCCAGCACCGCCATCAATTGTTCGTAAGGCGGCACCTCCAGCGAATACTTCCAGGTGTAGCTGCGAAAGATTGCCAGTTTTCAGTTCTCGGTCTTCAGTCCACAGTTACCAGTTGCCTGTTTTTCAGATCTCATGACTGCGCGGCCAGCACGTCAAGATTGACCAGATTGGGCGGTCGTTCTCCTCTCAGCGCGGCCACGAGGTTTTCGGCGGCCATGGTGGCCATTTTGGCCCGGGTAGCCTCGGTGGCCGAACCCAGGTGGGGGATGCACACCACATTGTCCAGTTCGACCAGGCCGGGGGCTGGTTCGGGCTCGTTTTCGTAGACGTCCAGGCCGGCCCCGGCAATGCGCCGCTCGCGCAGGGCCTCGACCAGGGCGGCCTCGTCGATGATCGGGCCGCGGGCCGTATTGATCAGGCAGGCGGTGGGCTTCATCAGGGCCAGTTCCCGCCGACCGATCAAGTGATGCGTGCGTTCGTTGAGGGCCACGTGCAGGGTCACGAAATCGCTCTCGCGCAGGAGAGTGTCCAGATCGACCCGCCGGGCCCCGATCCGATCCAGTTCTCCGCTGGGGTGAGGGTCGGTGTAGAGCAGACGCATACCGAAGCCCACGCTGCGCCGGCCGACGGCGGTGCCGATCCGTCCGGCCCCGACGATTCCCAGGGTGGTCTTGTGTACGTCGTGCCCCAGGAACTGCATGGGCCCCCAGCCGGTCCACCGCCCGGTGCGGAAGAACCGGTCGCCCTCAACGACCCGCCGGGCAACGGCCAGCATCAGGGCCCAGGCCAGATCGGCGGTCGTTTCGGTGAGCACGCCGGGCGTATTGGTGATCATGATCCCCCGGCGGGTAGCGGCGGCGAGATCCACGTTATTGTAGCCCACGGCCATATTTGCGAACGCGCGGCAGCGCGGGCCGGCGGCGGCCAGGGTCTCATCGTCAATCGTATCGGTCAGGAGGCAGAGGACGCCGTCCCGGTCGCGGACGGCCGCCAGCAGTTCGTCGCGGCTGAGGACACGATCCTCGGGGTTAACCTCCACGCGGTCACAGTGGCGGCGGAGGATCTCCAGACCCGCCTCAGGGATGCGTCGTGTAACGTAAACGTTGAACGGCATTTGGGTTACTCCAGGCGGTGCAGTTTAGGGTCTGTTGCATGAACATGGAAGGGGTATAATGTTCTGCCGTGCGGAAGTTGTTCCGCGTCCCGACCTGCGGACTTCCGGAGAAGTTACCATGCGCATAAGCTGGCTCGCCTGTTTGCTGCTGGGGCTGGGCAGCGTCCTGTCCCTGCGGGCGGACACTATTGTCCTGCGCAGCGGAGAGCACATCGAGGGGCAGATCATAAGCGAAACCGCCAGCGACGTGTCCATCCGACGAAAATTCAAGACCGGCAACATCCTCTACGTGGACAAGATCAGCCGCGAGAAGATTGCCCGCATTGAGCGATCGGCCGCGGGGGCTGAGCCGCAGCCTGAGCCGGCCGAGGCTCCGCCGGAGACCCGACCGGCGGGCAGCGATCAGAAAGAGGCGACCGCGAAGATCCCCGACAAGCCGGCGTTCCTGGAAGAAGCCATCAGGAAATACCTCAAGCCCGATTACCGCGCTGCCGGGATAGATCTGAGCCGGCTGATCGTCAGTTCATCGTCCTTGGAGTTGCAGAGTTTCTCAGCCATCGTGCAGGAGCGGCTGAAGCTTTCGCTGGCCGAGCTGGCGGCCACCGCTCACTTCAAGGCAGCCCTGGACCAGGCCCGTGGCCGGGCGGTAAACGTGCAGTACGTCACCGAGTATGAAAAGCCGGCGCTGATCCCCATGCTCGAAGAGGCCTACGAGCGGGCGATCACGATGCAAGTGGGGGTGTCCGACGGCGGAGACGGCGAAAGTGATCCGGAGGCGGATGCCGGCGATGAAAGAGGCCGGCCGGCGGCCGGTCAGGCACCACGCCCGAGCGCGGCAGGCCGTGCGGGAGTCCGCGGACGCGGGCCGCGCGGGGGGCCGACGCGGGGCATGTATCGCGAGGTCGGCGACCGGGAGGCGCGGGCCGCCATGGAGCGTGGAGGCAATCCGCCCCCGGCCAGGGAGAACGGCGAGGAGGAAGCCGGGAGCAAGGAGCCGGCTTCGCGTCCGGCTATGAACATCAAGTCCTGGCTGGATCGCCCGACGGAGTTCAACGGCAATCGGGCCGCGTCGGCGGCCATGGAGATCCAGATTTATCATGCCCGCAGCCTGCTGAGCGAGCGGATCCGGCTGGATCCGCAGGTTCGCACCGATAAGGATCTGAAGGAGCAACTGACCGCCGATCGGGTTCGGCTCGACGCATTGCTCAAGGCGGTCAAGGCCCGCGCCGGCGGCGCGCTGACCCCGCGGGAGCGGGAGGCGCAGGAGGCTTACATCCGCAACCAGTGGGATGCGCATCAGCGGGAAATGTTGCGCCGGCAAAACGAGGCCCTCATGGGCCTTCAGCGGATCATCGAGGAACAACAGCGGCAGCAACAGATGCCGCCCGGCAGTCCTCCTCCCCCCCGGCCACAGGAATAATTCACAATCACGAGTCAGTGGAGCCATCGATGGACGTGGGTAAAGTCATTCTGCAGACGAACATTCCGGGTATCCCCGTGCGCCGGGGCAAGGTGCGCGACATTTACGACCTGGGCGACAAGTTGCTGCTGGTCGCGACGGATCGGATCAGCGCTTTCGACGTGGTCATGCCCAACGGCATTCCGTACAAGGGCGAGGTGCTCACCCGGATCAGTCATTTCTGGCTGAGACGATTCGAGAGCGTGCCCAATCACCTGATCGAACTGGTTGAAGATCGTGCCCCGTCCGGACTGGAGGACTATCTCGACCAACTTCGTGGCCGGGCCATGCTTTGCCGCAAGGCCCGCGTGGTGCCCATCGAGTGCGTGGTGCGCGGTTACATCACCGGCAGCGGCTGGAAAGAGTACCAGGCCGGCGGAACGGTGTGCGGCATCAAGTTGCCGGCCGGCCTGCGGCAGTGCGACCCGTTGCCCGAGCCGATTTTCACGCCGGCCACCAAGGAGGAATCCGGCCACGACATCAACATTTCATTTGAGCGGGCCTGCGAACTGGTCGGCCGCGACGTGATGACCCAGCTTCGTGACCACAGCCTGATGGTCTACAACGAGGCCGCGCGTTACGCCCGCGAGCGCGGGGTCATTATTGCGGACACGAAGTTCGAGTGGGGCTTCGAGGGCGACGACCTCATCCTGATTGACGAGGTGCTGACGCCGGATTCGTCGCGTTTCTGGCCGGCGGACCAGTACGCCCCGGGTCGGGACCAGCCCAGCTTCGATAAGCAGTACGTGCGCAACTATCTGGAGACGCTCAACTGGAACAAGACGCCTCCGGGCCCCGAGTTGCCCCCGGAGGTGGTACAAGGTACCAGTCAGAAGTATATCGAGGCCTACGAGCGGTTGACCGGTGAGCGGTTCCCGGCGCGGTGAAACGGAAATGCTGGACTGTGCGGTGTTGTAGTGCGGTGTTGCAGCGGCCGGGCTCCGTACCGGCCGTTTTGCAGGCAAGACGGCCGACATCCAGCTTTCGCCGGGTACCCGACCCGGCTGCTACAGAAACGACAGTTCGCAGCAGCGCTGACTGGTCGCTTGGCATGCCCGACGCGAAGCGCGGGCATGTTTTACGGTTTCGTCGTTGTAGTTCATCATCGTTTCGGAGCAGGATGAGATATGCCTTCAACCAGACGTGAGTTCCTTTCCGGCGCCTGTGCCGCCGGTGCGGCCCTGTTGTTACCTTCCCACGCGGAGTCGGCCCCGGTCGGTACGGGCGGGGCGAGCAAGCCGTTTACCTTTGTTCATCTGACGGACATCCACCTGACCACCCGTCGGCAGGGGGACAAGGGGTATCGGGCGTGCATCGAGTCGATCCGGGCCCTCGATCCCATGCCGGATTTTCTGCTCATGGGCGGCGATCTGGCCTTTGACGGCTGCTACACGCCCAAGGAGGTGTTCGAGAGGGACATCCGGCTGTACAAGGAAATCACCGAGTCGCTGGGCATTCCCTATTACAACTGCATGGGCAACCACGATGTGCTCGGCTGGTCGCCGCGGCGGAAAGTGTCGCTGGACGATCCGGACTTGGGCAAGAAGATGATCATGGATCGCCTGGGGTGGAAGAAGAGCTATTACAGCTTCGACCATGGCGGATGGCATTTCGTGGTTCTGGACAGCACGTTCCCGATCGATACGCCGGAAGGACCGTCGCAGGAGCCGCGGATCGGCCCCGAGCAGCTTGCCTGGCTGGGCCGGGATCTGGGTCGGGCGGCTGGCCGGCCTACCGTCGCCGTCGTGCACGTGGCCGTGTTCTGCAACGAGGGCCAGATCAGCGGGGATACCAAGCGCCTGGCCATGGATGGAATGGTATTGCGGGACAACAGGGCTCTGCGCGAGATGTTGGAACGCCACCAGGTTAAGGCTCTGCTCCAGGGCCATAGCCATCGCATCGAGGACTATTTCTTCAACGGTATCTGGTATGTGACTTCGGCCGCGGCCGGCGGGGCCTGGTGGGCGGGGAGCTGGACAGGCTCGCCGCCGGGTTACACGGTGTTCCGCTGCGAGGGCGAGAAGCTGACCTGGGAGCACAAGACCTACGAGTGGGAGCCGCGCCTGGACCCGGCCGACACGCTGGAACGCAAGAGGATTGCGGAGCAGAAGGAATTCGAGGAGCGGCAGCGCCGGCTGCTGGAAGAGGAGAGAGCGGCGGGGCAAGCCGAATGACGCAGGCCGGGTGTGAATGCCCGGCGCGCAAGCGTCTTTCGTTTGCGGAACGCGGCCGTTGGGCTCCGCTTTCGTCCTTCGGTGGGTGAATGACAGTTCTGAAGCCCGGGAGCTTCGCGAAGTGCCGGTATTGGGGCATGCATTCGTTGGGATCGCCACGGCCGTCTACACCCGGCCGGTTGTGCGCAGCGAGGTGGGGGCCGCCCTGTGGATGCCTGTCCTGGTGGGGGCGGCGTACCTGCCTGACATCACGGCGCAACTGGCCAGCCTGGCGGGCTTGGGCCGCTGGCGGACGGCCAGCCATTCGATTCTGTTTGCTGTTGTTGCCGCGACGCTGCTGGCCTGGCCGTTGGCCAGGTTGACCCGCATCTCCCGGCTTGCGGCGGGGATGCTGGTCCTGCTCTCCGTACTGGGCCACGATTTATTGGATATACTGGCCGGCACGGATTGTCTTCCGTTCTGGCCGTTTTCCTCCCGGCACATTGATCTGCCGAACCAATCCCTGACTAATGGACTGGCCCACGAGGTGGCCTGGTTCGGGGGCGCGTGCGTCGTATTGATTGGGGCGCGGCTGCTGATCGGGCGATGGTGGCGGAGAACCAGGGCGGCGGGGCCGGAGAGCGGCGGCGAGCTTCCACGAATTGGTCGAAGCAGGGGCCAGCGCGGATGGGTTCTGGCGGGGTATGCGTTGACGGGGGTGATCCTGGCGTTGGCGGCTGGGACGCATTATCTCTACCACCTTCGCCGGCAACAGATGGCCGCCGCGTGGAAGTTGATCTGGCGCGGCCGGGGAGCGGAGGCGTTTCCGCTGATTGAGCAGGCCCAGCGCTGGCCGCGTCCGGGGGGAACCGGGATGATCGATTTTGCCTGGGCCGAGGCCTACCTGGCCACGGGGGATCGGGAGCGCGCCGAGCAGCATTACCTGGCCGCTCTGCGCGCCCGGCCGGAGAACTATTTCATCCTGGTGGACCTGGCCCAGTTTTATGCGTCAGCTCCGGAGCCGGCGGAAGTTCGTCGCCAACGTGTGGCTCCCCTGGTGGCCACTTTGCGCAAGCGTTATTCGAATTGGCGGGATCTTCCGCGCCGGCTGGCCCAAATCGAGGACCAGCTCAATCGACCCACCACGCGGCCGGCGCGGATCGAAGCCTCCTCGAAGGGGGATCGTCGTCAGTAGTCCTTCCTGGTAAAATTCGACCATGGCCATTGAGAACATTCTGGATTTGATCGGAAACACGCCGCTGGTGCGGCTCAAGGGTGAGAACGTCTTTGCGAAGGCCGAGTACCTCAATCCCGGCGGCAGCATCAAGGACCGCGTTGCCCTGGGTATGATCGAAGGCGCCGAACGCGAGGGGCGTCTTCGCCCCGATTCGATCATCGTGGAGCCCACCTCGGGCAACACGGGCATTGGGGTGGCCCTGATCGGGCGGCTCAAGGGGTATCGGGTGCGCATCGTCATGCCCGAGGGCATGAGCGAGGAACGCAAGAAACTCATCCGCGCGCTGGGCGCGGATCTGGTACTCACGCCGGATCAGGAGGGGATCAGCGGAGCGGTTGAGTGCGTTCGACGGATGGCCGCCGAGGATCCCGCGGTGTTCGTTCCGCAGCAGTTCGAGAATCCTCATAACCCCCGCGCTCACTACGAGACCACCGCCCCGGAACTCTGGCGGCAGATGGACGGTCAGATCGCGTGTTTTGTGGCCGGGGTGGGCAGCGGCGGGACGCTCCAGGGGGTAGGCCAGTATTTGCGCGAGCGCAACCTCGGTGTTCGCATCGTGGCCGTGGAGCCGAAGGGCGTGTCGGCCCTGCTGGGGCACGAGCCGGGCCTGCACCAGATCCAGGGCATTGGCGATGGATTCGTGCCGGCCGTCCTCGATGTGTCGATGGTTCATGAGGTGGTGGAGGTCAGCGACGAGGACGCGATTGAGACCACCCGCCAGTTGGCCCGCGACTACGGCCTGCTGGTGGGCATTTCCTCGGGGGCCAACATCTGGGCCGCCCGCCAACTGGCGAAACGGGTGAACGGCAACGTGACCACCGTCCTGCCCGATCGAGCGGAGCGGTATTTTAGTACATCATTGCTGTAAATGTTGGCGGTCAGAGTTGGTGGGGACGCCTGAACCTCGGCCGGTTGAAGACCCTCACAAAGTGGAATCGATCGCCGCTTGAACCAGCTCTGACAGGGGCATCGTAAAAGCCTGTCTTCAGCGGGAAGGCCTCGCGTCAGGGGGCAACCAGGCCATCGCCCTGTGGCACGGCTGTTCTGTCATCCGTTGCGCGGGCCGGGAACCGCAATCCTTGCACCGCCGGCGACACGCCGCATAAGCATCCTACAATCCTTGTAAATCGGTACCGCGGATTCTTGTGCTGATCTCGCGGTGAACATTGTGTGCGAGCGATGAGAGATGCTTGTGTTCTCTCTCTTCAGGAGACGCTGAGATTAAAGCCATGTCTACTCTTCTGGTCGCGTTTAGCCTCGTGGCTGCCGGGGGGCTGCTGTTGTGGGCCACCGGGGCCGGTCAACCCGTTACCACCGAGCCGGGGGCGACGACCCGTCCGGCGGGAGAACGGCTCTATTCCAACAGCGGCTACGACATCACCCGCCTGCCGGAAGCCCGAATTGAGGAACTGGCCGGGAATTTGAGTGAGGAGGAGCGCAACATCATCCTGGCCAAGGGAACCGAGCGGCCCGGTTGCGGACTGCTGCTGGATAACAAGGAGGAGGGTGTATATGTGTGCCGGTTGTGCGGTCTGCCGTTGTTTTCGTCGCAGGCCAAGTTTCACTCCGGCACCGGCTGGCCCAGCTTTTTTCAGCCGCTGGACCCGGATCACATCCGTTACGAGCGGGATAGCAGCCATGGCATGGTTCGCGTGGAGACCACCTGCCAGCGCTGCGGGGCCCACCTGGGTCACGTGTTCGATGACGGTCCCAGGCCGACCGGCAAGCGTTACTGCATGAACTCGGCGGCACTGGTCTTTTACAAGAAGGGCACGGAGCTTCCGCCGGCATCCAAACCTTCCGTCCAGGTCGCGTATTTCGCGGGCGGGTGTTTCTGGGGAGTGGAGGATCGCTTTCAGCAGGTGCCGGGCGTGATCGACGTGGTGTCCGGCTACATGGGCGGGGGAGTTCCCAATCCGACTTACAAGCAGGTGTGCACGGGGCGAACCGGCCATGCCGAGAGCGTCCGGGTCATATTCGATCCGGCCCGGGCCACCTATCGGCAATTGCTGGAAAAATTCTTCGCCTTCCATGATCCCACGCAGCTCAATCGGCAGGGACCGGACGTGGGCACGCAGTATCGTTCGGCCGTGTTCGCGGTGAGCCCGGAACAGGAGCGTGAGGTCCGGGAGTTCATTGCCGAGCAGCAGAAGACGGATCGATTCAAGAACCGACGGATCGTCACCGAGGTCAAGCCGGTGGTTCCGTTTTTCAAGGCCGAGGAGTATCACCAGGATTATCACGTCAAGAATGGCGGTCACTGTCCGCTGCCGGAGTTCTGAGAGTCTGCTCATTGGCTTCCCAAGAGGTCAGCGACAGGTAAGTTGCTCGTGCCGTTTGGCGGCACACAGCGCGGTCCAGCACTGCTCTTGAGCGGTGCGACGCCGGTTGCCGCCGGGACGGCCTGAATGGCCCCCCTGATGGTCGGCGCCGGGTCGGTTTGAGGGACAGACCCTAGGTGCGAAATCCGATATTGCTACTGTTCGGCCGCTGGGATAGGATTGGACCACTGCCCTATGCCTTCAGGCCGGCTGTGGACTACAATCAATATTTATGTTCGGGCCCTGAATTGACGCGTTAAGTACTGCGCAGGAAACCAGATGATGACCAATAACCGGAAGCTGACCGCCTGGGTCAAGGAAATGGCCGACTTGTGCAAGCCGGAGCGGGTGCACTGGTGTGACGGCTCACAGAAGGAAAACGACGAGCTTTGCGCCCTGATGGTTCGTGGGGGCACGTTCGTGCAACTGAACGCGCACAAGCGGCCGGGCTGTTATTTGAGCCGATCGGATCCGGCGGATGTGGCCCGTGTTGAGGACCGTACTTTTATCTGCTCCCGGCGTCAGGAGGATGCCGGTCCGACCAATAACTGGCGCGACCCGGTGGAGATGAAAGAGACGCTCAAGAAGCTCTTCAACGGTTCGATGCGCGGGCGGACCATGTACGTGGTTCCGTTCAGCATGGGGCCCCTGGGGTCGAGAATCTCCCACATCGGGGTGGAGTTGACGGATTCCCCCTATGTGGTGGTGAACATGCGGATCATGACGCGCATGGGGCAGGCGGTGCTGGACGCTCTGGGAGCGGAAGGTGATTTCGTTCCCTGCCTGCATTCGGTGGGCATGCCGTTGGAGCCCGGCCGGCAGGATGTTCCCTGGCCGTGCGACGCGGATCACAAGTACATCGTTCACTTCCCCGAGGAACGCTCCATCTGGTCCTACGGCAGCGGTTACGGGGGCAACGCGCTGCTGGGCAAGAAGTGCTTTGCGCTGCGGATCGCGTCGGTCATGGCCCGCGACGAGGGCTGGCTGGCCGAGCACATGCTCATATTGGGCCTGACGGCGCCTTCGGGTGAGAAAAAATACATCGCGGCCGCTTTTCCCAGCGCGTGCGGCAAGACCAACCTCGCGATGTTGACGCCGACCCTGCCGGGCTGGAAGGCCGAATGCGTCGGCGACGACATCGCCTGGATGAAGTTCGGGGATGATGGACGTCTCTACGCGATCAACCCCGAGGCCGGCTTCTTCGGCGTGGCTCCGGGCACGTCTTATCGGTCCAACCCCAATGCCATGGACACGATCCGGCGCAACACCATCTTCACCAACGTGGCCATGACCCCGGACGGCGACGTCTGGTGGGAGGACATGACCGATGAGCCGCCGCCACGGCTGATCAACTGGCTGGGCGAGGAATGGACGCCGGCCAGCAACAAGAAGGCGGCGCACCCCAATGCCCGCTTCACCGCCCCGGCCGCCCAGTGCCCGGTGATCGACCCGGCCTGGGAGGATCCGCGCGGCGTGCCTATCTCGGCGATCCTGTTTGGCGGCCGGCGGGCGGGAGTGGTGCCGCTGGTGCATGAGGCTTTCAACTGGCGGCACGGCACGTTTATGGGTTCGATCATGTCTTCGGAGATGACCGCGGCGGCGGCGGGCAAGATCGGCGTGCTGCGTCGCGACCCCATGGCCATGCTGCCGTTCTGTGGTTATCACATGGGCGACTACTTCGCCCACTGGCTGTCCATGGACAAACGGACCGATCCGGTTAAGCTCCCGCGGGTCTTCTATGTGAACTGGTTCCGCAAGAGCGCGGACGGGAAGTGGCTGTGGCCGGGCTACGGCGAGAACGTCCGCGTGCTCAAGTGGATCTTCGAACGGCTGAACGCGCCCCCCGGCGAAGGGGATAACGCCGTCCGGACACCCATCGGCTACATTCCGAAGCCGGGCGCCCTGGACATGACCGGGCTGAACCTCCCGGAGGCCAATCTCCGCGAACTGCTGAAGGTCGATACCCGCGAGTGGCTCGATGAGATCCCGTCCATTCGGGAGCACTACGCCATGTTCGGCGATCGACTGCCGGCAGGGCTGAACGAAGAGTTGGCGGCGCTGGAAAGTCGGCTCCGGCAGTAGTTCGGTTTATAATGCCGGCATGATCGAAATCCAAACCAGGGGCGGCGATGTGCTGGTGCCGGTCAAGGTCGTCCCCAAGGCCTCGCGCGACCGGATCGTGGGGGAGTTGGATGGGGCGTTGAAAGTCAGCGTATCCGCGGCGCCGGAGCGTGGCGCGGCCAATGAGGCCGTGTGCCGGCTGATCGCCAAAGCGCTGCATTTGCGCAGGCAGCAGGTGACCGTGGAAGCGGGCCACGCCTCCCCGCGCAAGACGCTGCGCATCTCAGGGACGACGCCGGAGACCGTGCGCGGCCTGGTGGAACAGCAGTAAGAATGTAGCGGCCGGGCTCCGTACCGGCCGTTTTTGTGGTGGCGGTCGGGCCTCGTATCGGCCGTACACGACGGAATCCTCGATATGGTAGCGGCCGGGCTCTGCACCGGCCGTTTTCGCTGTATGGGGCGGATCGGTCCTGGAGAGACTGGATGCCGGCCCCTTTCCCGGACAGAACGCCCACTTTTCGTTCGGTTTCAGAAAGGCTGGCAGGATGCCCGCCCCCCCGTTCGGCTTCAAAAAGGCGGGCAAGATGCCCGCCCCCCTGCGCCGGCGAGACCTCGGTGCCACACTGATTCTCATCGGCAAGGTGCCAGCGCCATTCCCGCACGGCTCAAGAGCCGTGACCCACATGTCCTGCGCCGGGTTGGCTTGCCATTGCGCACGATCATTCAATGGGTACGTTTCGCGTCGCCTGTAGCGGCTGAGCTGCGTATCGCTCGTTCTCCTACTGTCGTAGCGGCCGGGCTCTGTACCGGCCGTTTTCTGTGTGGCGACTGGGCCGGATCCCCGGCGGGAATGGGGGCGGCCGTTTCCCGGACAGAACGCCCACTCTTCGTTCGGCTTCAGAAAGGCGGGCAGGATGCCCGCCCCCCCTGCGCCGGCAATGCGTTCGGGGTCTTGGCGGGGGCGGGTCTGATCCGTTTTCATTTCCCTTTGGGGGGCAAGGGGGGAGCAAGACAACTCGCTGCAAAAGTCAGCAGGATTTGCCTGTTCTGGTGGGGGATTTATATTAGCTGACGCTCACCTGCGGATGGGGAGCTCGGGGAACAAGAAGTTTCTCATCCTCCCCGTCGCTCATCCGGCCAATGACGGCCCATTCAACTGATATCGCATAAGGCGGGATGCCTGTGTCGCTGGCGGAAAGGGGCACATGGGCGGCATGGTGGTTTCTTTGCGGGGATGCACTGGACCTGCAGGTTCAGTGGAGGAGGATCCATGGCAAGTTACCGGCTGTGCGTGCGGGGGATTGTCTCTGCGTTTGTGGGAGCAGTGGCGGTTGCGGGTCTGGGGGGGCAAGTTCAGGGGCAGTGTGTTCCAGGGTGGATTTCCGGCGCGGGTGTTCCCGGATTTGACAACACGGTCAGCGCCATGCTGGTGTGGGATGACGGGAGCGGCCCATCGTTGTACGCGGCGGGTTCTTTCAGCGTGGTGGGGCATGCCCGCGCCTCTCGGATTGCACGCTGGGACGGTGCGAACTGGTCGGCGTTGGGCGGCGAGTTTGATGGCGCGGTGCTGGCCCTGACGGTGTACCGGGGGGAACTGATCGCCGCGGGTTCGTTCCGGAGCGCAGGGGGCGTCAGTGCCGGCCGGATCGCGCGCTGGGACGGAACGAGCTGGTCGCCGCTGGGCAGCGGGATAGATGGCTGGGTGTACGCACTGGCGGTTTACAATGATGAGCTGATTGCGGCGGGCACGTTTCTGGCCGCCGGCGGGGTTGGCGCCAACTACATAGCCCGCTGGGATGGGACGAACTGGGCTCCGCTTGGCGGAGGAACCGGTGGCGTAGTGCAGGCCCTGGCGGTGCATGACGGCCAACTGATCGTGGGCGGCTCGTTCCTCCATGCCAGCGGCGTGATGACGAATTACATCGCCCGCTGGAACGGCGCGAATTGGAGCGCGTTGGGCGGCGGAACGGGCGGGCCGGTTTACGCCCTCACCCTTCACAACAACCAACTGATCGCCGGTGGCGAACTCGTCACCGCCGTGGGACGACCGCCGGGCTACGTGGCCCTCTGGAACGGCGCAGCCTGGACTTCATTGGGCGACAGTTTTGATCGCGGCGTCTTTTCCCTCGGCGTCTATGGCGGCGAGCTGTTCGCGGGCGGCGAGTTCTTTCACGGGGGAACCACGCCCATGAATCATATCGCCCGTTGGAACGGCGTCTGGTCGCCCCTGGGCGAGGGCGTGAACGACGGTGTCTATGCCCTCGCCGAGTACCAGGGCCACCTGTTCGTGGCCGGCGAGTTCACCACGGCCGGCGAATTGGCGGCCAGCAATATCGCTCGCTGGGACGGGGCCGCCTGGTCCGTTTTCGGCAGTGGCACGAACGGAGCGGTTTATGGTGTGACCTTGTTTCACAACGATCTGATCGCGGCAGGCGCCTTCAACACCATCGACGGGGTTCCGGTCAATTTCATTGCCCGCCACGATGGAACAACGTGGACACCGCTGGGCGGGGGGATGGACAACACGGCACTGGCCGTCACAAGCTTCGGCAATGATCTCATCGCGGGGGGGCTCTTTACCACAGCCGGTGGCGCGAGCGCTGATTACATTGCCCGCTGGGACGGCACGGCCTGGTGGCCGTTGGATACCGGCACAAACTACATCGTGCGTAGTTTCGCGTTGTACAACAACAGCCTGATCGTGGGCGGAGATTTCAGTCAAGCGGGCGGGCTGACCGCCCACTCCATCGCTCGCTGGGACGGCGCGACCTGGTCGCCGCTGGGCGAAGGTCTGGATGGTTCAGTCCGGGCCCTGGCGGTATACAACGGTGATCTGATTGCGGGCGGCATGTTTCTCAACGCCGGCAGTGTGCCGGTCAATCGCATCGCCCGCTGGGATGGGACAAGCTGGGCGCCCCTGGGCAGCGGGCTGGATGAGCGGGTCTATGCGCTGCTGATTTATAACGGCGACCTGATCGTGGGTGGGCGGTTCGGGACGGCCGGCGGCGTGACGGCCGATGGTATTGCCCGCTGGGATGGCACAAGCTGGTCCGCCCTGGGCAGCGGGGTCAACGGGGAGGTGTTCTCGCTGGGCATCTATGAAGGCAAGTTGGTCGCGGGAGGCAACTTCACGCGGGCCGGCGGGGAGATCATGCCGGGAATCGCCACCTGGGATGGTTCAACCTGGGCCCCGTTGGGCGGCGGGGTCAACGGCGCGGTCCACACGCTGCTGGTTCAGAACGGGCTGCTGGTGGCCGGAGGCGATTTCAGCATTGCCGGCGACAAGATATCTGCGTACCTGGCCCGCTGGGGACTGGCAGACACGGATGCGGACGGGGTGCCGGATGATTGTGATGGTTGCCCCGCGGATCCGGCGAAAACCGCCCCCGGCGTCTGTGGTTGCGGCACGGCGGATGTGGATACGGACGGCGACGGGACGCTGGATTGCCAGGAGAGCTGCCCGCTCGATCCGGCCAAGGTGTCAGTGGGCGCTTGTGGTTGCGGGGTGCCGGATACGGACAGGGATGGCGACGGTGTGCCGGATTGCAACGACGGTTGCCCTGACGATCCGGCGAAGAGTGTGGCCGGGGCTTGCGGCTGCGGGATCCCCGATACGGATACCGATGGTGATGGGTGGCCGGACTGCCATGATCTCTGTCCAAACGATCCGGCCAAGATTATTTCGGGCATCTGCGGCTGCGGCGTGCCGGAGACCGCGGACTGCATGCGGGTGGTGTTTACGCTGCGCATCGAGGCCGGGGAGGCCTCGCCGGCGCCCATGAGCATGCGGGCGGGCGAGTGCGTGCAGGTCTTCGCGCCGGAACCGCCCGCGGGGATGATCTTCAGTCACTGGTCCGGGGATGCGGAAGGGACGGATGATCCTCTCACGGTGTGCCTGGATCGGGATAAGACCATCGTGGCCAACTACGAAGCGGTGTCGCAACCGCGTCCCCCGCGCTTCTGTGGATTGGGAATCTTCGGGCTGACCCCTGCGATGATGGGGCTGATGGGCCTGCTGAAACGGTCCTACGGTCGGCGGCGCGATCCTTTCTTCCGGCCTCGATCGCGCATGGCGTACAGGCCCGCAAGCGAGAACTGAGTGATGTGATCGGCCAGCCGGGCCACGTTTTCAGCGGCGAGCAAATCGGGATTGAGCCGGCGAAGCAGACCGGCGTTGTAAAGATAATGAACAACCTGGGCGGTCACGCTGAAGGTGCCCTGGGCCACCTCCTCGTCAGTTGCCTTGGGCCCGAGGATATCGCGGATCAGCCCCCTGGCAAAGCGGACGCGCGGCCAGATCAACTCATCCAAAATGGCGTCCATTGCGGCCGTCGGCTGGTTCAGCTCATGTGAGAGCAGGGTGGCCCGCCAGGCGGGGCGGCCGGGATCGTGGAAATCGTGGAGCGCGTGGACGACGAGAGCCCGCAGGCGCGCTTCCGGCGTACTCTCCGAAGGCTCCTCCGGCAAGGTACAGGGGGTGAGGCTGACGGCGTGACGGATGACCGCCGCGTACAGCTCCGCCTTGTCGGTGAAGTGATAGTTGATGGAAGCGAGATTGACCCCGGCCTGGTCGGTGATCTCCTTGATGGTCGCGGCGTGGAAGCCCTTTTCCGCGAAGATCTTGCCTGCGGCATCGATGAGCTTTCGGCGGGTTTCCTGGGAACTGGCGTTGTTCTTGACGTTGGCCATGAGGGAACCTCCGTAACCTCCCTTAAGCATATCCGATCGAATGCATATTTCAAAATTGAATATGGTTTTTGCTTGCATCGAACGGTTCCATAGTTTATATTTGGTTATGAACAATGAGGCAGGGGGTTCAGGCGGCCCTTGCCCGGGGGGGAGGGCCGCGCTGATGAGTTGTGGGGCGGATGCCAGGAAGGGCCCGTTGGGCGCCAGGCGGGCGCGTGATGAGTGGAAGGTGTGCCGGGCGGCGGTTTGCTCACTTGACCAACCCGGGTCAATCGAATAACCTCGCCCCGCCCGGTAGCCCTCCGAGAGAGCGATAGCGGCGTTTCCATGAGAGTTTTGGTAACGAGTGGGCGAACCGGGCAGGCCCTCTCCCATGCGGCCGGAGAACTGCTCGCCTGGTACGGCGTCGGCCGGGGTTTCGACCCGGGCGAGTGTCCCGTGGGACGGGAGAGAACCTTGAGGGCATTCATGTTCACTTGGGCAGCAAAGAGGGACTTTTGAAGGCGGTTTCGCGTTACGCCCGCCGGGAGAATGTTCGAGCTTCGCTGCACGAAGCGCTTCTCAATACTCTGCAGATGACAGCATTCCCCAGGAACTGCCTGATGAAACTCGAGCGGCTGCTGATGGAAGAGGCGACTCGGGTGCTGGGTTTGCCGCCGCAAGGGGCTGTGTGAACGATGGCCGGGGTCCTGCCCCGCGGGGAGCGGAGCAGGGGGCAGCGAGATGAACCATGTGGAATCAAGAGAGTCAGTTCTGGGCATCGTTGACGGTGTCTTTGGGCGCGATCTTTCTGGGCACAGGTTGCGCGGTCGGCCCCAATTATCGCCCGCCGGTGCCGGACCTTCCGGAGCAGTGGCACCAGAAGCTGGCGGAGGGGACGGCGGATGTGCGGGAATGGTGGAAGGTCTTCGGCGACGAGAAGCTCACCGAGCTGATCGAGCGGGCCGCGGAAGGGAACCTGGATCTGCGCATGGCGGTCTTGCGGATCCGGGAAGCGCGGGCGTTGCGGGGAGTGGCGGCGGGTGAGTTGCTGCCCGTGCTGGGGGCGGAGGGCGGTTATCTGCGTTCCCGGGCCAGCGCGCACGGGCCGGCGGCCGTGCCGCAAGCGCCGGGGAATGCGGCGATCTTCGGGAACACGGTGGCCCGCGGTATTGCGGGCAATGCGTTGGGGAGCGGCTTGGCCACTGTGGCGCCTGACGTACCCACCGCGGTCACGGGGTCGGTTGCGAATGGGCTCATCGGGCTGATTCCAGGCCCCTCCGGCTCGCCGGAGACGGATGAGATCAATCTTCATTCGGCCGGTTTCGATGCCTCGTGGGAGATCGATATTTTCGGGGGCATCCGGCGCAACATTGAGTCCGCCGACGCGGAGTTGGCCGCCACGATTGAAGACTATCGATCCGTGCTGGTCAGCCTGCTGGCGGAAGTGGCCACGACCTACATTGATATCCGTTCGCTTCAGGCTCAGATCGAGGCTACCCGGCAGAACATCGAGCTCCAGCGGCACGCGGTGTTGCTGACGCGGGCCCGGTTCGAAGCGAAACTGGAGCCCGAGCTGGACATTCGCCAGGCGGAGACCAACCTGGCAACCACGGAATCGCAGCTTCCGCAGCTCGAAACCGCCCTCACGGTGGCGATTTATCGCATGGGCGTGTTGATCGGGCGGGAGCCGGCGGCGCTATACGACGAACTTTCGGTGGTGCAGCCCATTCCGGAGCCGCCGCCGGAGACCCTGGTCGGAGTTCCCGCGGACCTGGTGCGCCGACGGCCGGACATTCGCGCGGCGGAGCGGCGTCTGGCTGCCCAGACCGCCCGGATCGGCGTCGCCGCCGCGGATCTCTATCCGCGCTTCACGCTTTCGGGCACGTTCGGGTTTGAGTCGACGAATTTCAAGGATCTGCTGGATGCCCGGAGCATCACTTACGGTTTTGGTCCGGCGGTGCGCTGGAACATCTTCCAGGGGTTACGCAATCTGCATCGCATTGCTGCCCAGCAGGCGGCCACGTACCAGGCATACATCTTTTATGAGCGGGCCCTGCTGCTGGCGCTTCAGGATGTGGAATCTTCATCGGTGGCCTTCACGCGCGAGCAGGTTCGCCGCGCTGCCCTGTTGCGGGCGACGGAGGCGGGGCGGCGTTCGGCGCATCTGGCGGAGTCACTCTACCAGGACGGCCTGACGGATTTCCAGAATGTGCTGGATGCCCAACGCACGTTGGCGGGGTTGGAGGTTTCGCTGGCCCAGAGCCGCGGGCAGGTGGCTATTAATCTCGTGGCCCTTTACAAGGCCCTCGGCGGCGGCTGGTCGCCGGAGGTCTTCCCGCAGGAAGAGTACCTGGAGGATCCGAACGGGGTGTTGGAGAAGCCGGTGGATTTCTTCTTCTCGGGCGGCAAGAGTCCGCTGCCTTGGACGACCGGCACCGACCACGACGGCGGCGCCCCGATGGGCCCGACATCAAACCCCGCGGAGTAAGGCAGGAGCTGGGCGGCGGTGGAATTGGATTTGGCATGCTTATGCCGCTTGCGGTGAACCAGTTTCGCACCAGAGCCTCGAGGGCTGGTCACCCGGCCACAACATCGGGTGACCGGCCACTGAAGGGCGTATGAAACACCTGGACCGGCAATGGCGCGAATCTTTGAGGACGTGAGGAACTCATGTTAACGGCTGACAGTTACAAACGAGTGACCCTGATGGGCCTTCTGATCGGGGGATTGACCCTGGTGGGCTGCAAGCCCCAGCAGGCGCCCGCCCCCCGGCAGCAGATGACGCCCGAGGTTGCCTATGTAGTGGTGTCGGCGGAGCCGATTTCGCTTTCCACGGAGTTGCCGGGCCGCACGTCGCCCTATCTGGTGGCAGATGTGCGCCCGCAGGTCAGCGGGATCATCCAGTCCCGGCTGTTCGAGGAGGGCGGAGACGTCAAGGCGGGCGACGTGCTTTACCAGATCGACAAGGCTCGCTACCAGGCGGCCTACGACCAGGCCAAGGCGGCGCTGGCGGTGGCCGAAGCCCAGCTTCCGGCCCTTCGCGCCCGGGTGGAACGGTACCAGAAGGCCCTGGCCGAGCGGGCGGTCAGCCAGCAGGCCTACGACGAGGCAGTGTCGGCCCTGCAGCAGGGGGAGGCCACGGTGGACGCACGCCGGGCCGAGATGGAGCGGGCGCGCATTGATTTGTCCTACACGCCGGTGACCGCTCCGATCTCCGGACGCATCGGCAGGTCGAACGTCACCCCCGGTGCACTGGTGACCGCTCACCAAGCCACCCCGCTGGCCACGATTCACCAGCTCGACCCCATCTACGTGGACGTGACTCAGTCGACCGCCGAGCTGTTGCGGCTGAAACGCAGCCTGGAGGCCGGCCGGCTCAGCGCGGACCGCGACAACCAGCGAAAAGTTCGCCTCCTGCTGGAGGACGGAACGCTCTATTCCGAGGAAGGCACCCTGCAGTTCCGCGACGTGACCGTCGATCCGACTACCGGGTCATTCACCCTGCGCATCGTGTTCCCCAATCCTGATCACACGCTCCTGCCGGGGATGTTCGTGCGGGCCATCGTGCAGGAAGGGATCGCCGAGAAGGCCATCCTGGTCCCCCAGCAGGGCGTGAGCCGGAATCCGAAGGGTGAACCCATCGGGCTGATCGTGGATAACGAGGGCAAGGTTCAGCAGCGGAAACTCACCATTGAGCGGGCGATCGGGAACAAGTGGCTGGTCACGTCCGGCCTGTCGCCCGGCGAGCGCCTGATCGTCGAAGGCATGCTGAACGTGCGCCCCGGCATCACCGTGAAAGCGGTTGCTTTTGAAAGCTCCCAGACCGAGAAGAAGGAACTCAACACCGGCGGTCCCATTGCGAAGATGAATTAACGGAGATTTGTTGTGCTGTCGAATTTCTTCCTGGACCGCCCGGTTTTCGCCTGGGTGATCGCCATTGTCATTATGGTGGCGGGCGGTCTGGCCATTTATACATTGCCCATATCGCAGTATCCGCCCATCGCGCCTCCGTCGATCTACGTGTATTCTTTCTATCCCGGGGCTTCCGCGGAGACGGTGGAGAACAGCGTCACCCAGATCATCGAGCAGAAGATGACCGGGCTGGAGGGCATGATCTACATGTCCGCCACCAGCGACTCGGCGGGTGCTTCCCGCCTGGAGCTGACTTTCGAGCCGGGCATGGACCCGGACGTGGCCTGGTCCAAGGTTCAGAACAAGCTCCAGTTGGCCATGGCCAGCCTGCCGGAAGTGGTTCAGCGGCAGGGCGTGACCGTGGGCAAGGCCACCCGCAACTACCTGATGATCGTCGGCCTCATTTCCGAGGACGGCAGCATGGACGGGTACGACCTGCGGGACTACGCCCAGTCCAACCTGGAGAAGGTGCTGGCCCGCGTTCCCGGCGTCGGCGAGGTGGAGAACTTCGGCTCCCAGTACGCGATGCGCGTCTGGTTGGATCCCGATCGGCTGGTCCAGTACAGCCTGACCTTTGAAGATGTGGTGATGGCCATGAGGTCCTACAACGTCGAGATTTCCGCCGGCCAGTTCGGCGGGATGCCGGCGGTGGAGGGCCAGCGGCTGAACGCCTCCATCATCGTCCAGAGCCTGCTCAAGACGCCCGAGGAATTTGCCGCCATCCCGCTGCGGATCAATTCCGACGGTTCCATCGTGCGCATCAGCGACGTGGGCCGGGCGGAACTGGGCACCGACGCCTACGACATCGAGTCGTACTACAACGGCGTTCCCAGCGCGGGCATGGGCATCCGCCAGATGGCCGGCGCGAACGCGCTGGATACGGCCAACGCGGTCAAGGCCAAGCTCGAGGAGATGAGCCGGTTCTTCCCGCCGGGCATGAAGGTCGTCTACCCCTATGAGACCACGCCGTTCGTCCAGGTGGCCATCAACGAGGTGGTCAAGACGCTCTTCGAGGCCATCCTGCTGGTGTTCCTGGTCATGTACGTCTTCATGGGGAACATCCGGGCCACGCTGATCCCGACCATCGCGGTGCCGGTGGTGCTGCTGGGGACTTTCGCCATTCTGGCCTTGCTGGGCTACTCCATCAACATGCTGACCATGTTCGCCATGGTGCTGGCCATTGGTCTGCTGGTGGACGACGCCATCGTGGTGGTGGAGAACGTCGAGCGCATCATGAGCGAGGAGGGGCTTCCTCCGCGCGAGGCCACCGCCAAATCGATGAAGGAGATTACCAGCGCCCTGATCGGCATTGGGCTCGTGCTGTCGGCGGTGTTCGGCCCCATGGCCTTCTTCCCGGGCTCCACGGGCGTCATCTATCGGCAGTTTTCCGTGACCATCATCGCCGCGATGATGCTGTCCGTGGTGGTGGCCCTGATCCTCACGCCGGTGCTGTGCGCCGGACTGCTCAAACCGGTGCCGGCGGGGCATCTGCCCTCGGACAGCACCTTCTTTCTCCTGCGGCCGTTCTTCCGGTTGTTCGATCGGATCTTCTTCCGGTTCCGGGATATCTACACGGGGATAGTCGAACGCTCCTTCACGAGGAAACTGCGCTACATCGTGGTTTATGTCGTGCTGGTGGTCACGGTGGGGGCCGTATTCCGAAACCTGCCCACCGGCTATGTCCCGGAAGAGGACCAGGGCATGTTGATGGCCCAGATCGCCCTGCCCTCCGGCTCGACGCTGGAGCAGACCCGCGCGGTCGCCAACAAGGTGCAGGACTATTTCCGGGAGCATGAGAAGGACGCGGTTGAATCCACCATGACCATCTCGGGCATCGGGTTCGCCGGCCGGTCTCAGTCCAACGGCATGGTCTTTATTAAGCTCAAGGACTGGAACCTGCGCGACCGGCCCGAGCTGCGGGTCAAAGCGGTGGCCGGCCGGGCGATGGCCGCCCTGTCCTCGACGGTCCGCAACGCCATGATCTTCGTGTTCCCCCCGCCGGCAGTGGTCGAGCTGGGCAACGCCACAGGCGTTGACTTCATGCTGCTGGACCAGGGGGGGCTGGGGCACCTGAAGCTGATGGAGGCCCGTAATCAGTTCCTCATGCTTGCCCGACAGGATCCGCGGCTGGCGGCCGTGCGCCCCAACGGCATGGAAGACGTGGCGGAATACCGGGTGGACGTGGACTGGGAGAAAGCCGGCGCTTTGGGCGTGCCGATCAACTCCATTCACAACACCATCGCTTCCGCGTTCGGAAGCGCTTACGTCAACGACTTCATTCAGGGCGGGCGGGTCAAGCGCGTGTATGTTCAGGCGGACGCGCCCCATCGAATGCTGCCGCAGGACATCGAGAGCCTCTACGTTCGCAATACGGCCGGCAAGATGGTTCCCTTCTCCGCGTTTGCCTCTTACCGCTGGACGTACGGACCCGCGCGGCTCGAACGTTATAACGGCTTCCCCTCCCTGAATATTCTGGCGGAACCGGCGCCGGGGAAGAGCTCCGGCGACGCCATGGCGGCCATGGAAGAGATCGTCTCCAAGCTGCCTCACGGCATTGCCTTTGACTGGACCGGGCTGTCCTACCAGGAGCGCATGTCCAGCCGGCAGGGGCCGGTGCTGTACGCGTTCTCGATCCTGGTTATCTTCCTGTGCGTGGCGGCCCTCTACGAGAGCTGGCCCATCCCGCTGGCCAACCTGCTGATGCTGCCGCTGGGGGCGCTCGGCGCGACGCTGGCCACGTCGCTGCGCGGCCTGTCCAACGACGTTTATTTCCAGATCGGCATTCTCACCACCCTGGGCCTCACGACGAAGAACGCGATCCTGATCATCCAGTTCGCGCAGGAAAGAATGTCCCATGGAGAAGGGCTGATCGAGGCCACCGTGGGAGCGGCCCGGACCCGGTTGCGGCCGGTGCTGATGACCTCGCTGGCCTTCTTCTTCGGCGTGCTGCCGCTGGCCAAGGCCTCCGGCGCCGGGGCCGGGGCCATGAACGCCATCGGCACGGCGGTGACGGGCGGTATGCTCTCCGCCACGTTCATCGACCTGTTCTACATTCCGCTGTTCTTTGTGCTCGTCTCCCGCCTGTTCAAGGTCCAGCCGGGAAGGAAGGGAGCGGCCCAGCAGGAAGTTGCCGTCCGATCCTGACGGACGCATTCAGAGGACGCAGATGCCCGCCGCGGGGGGCATCTGCGTCGCTGAGGGTATTCGGCGGTCGGCCATCGCGCCGGCCGCCGTTCAGGAGCTAAGGCAGGGACGCGGTAGCCTTCAAAATCTGCTGGCCGGGGCGCGCGTGGCGGGGCTTGAGCCGGATGAGCGCGAGCAGGAGCTGTTGCAGAATCTCAATACCCCCGAGGATTACGCTTGCCTGATGGGCAGCGACTGGCGGCTTTCCCTCTTTGCCATCCGTCTGTTCAGCCTTTACAATTCTCGCCATGCTCTCAAGATTAAACAGTGTGGCGTTAATGGGTATTGATGCCATTCCCTGCGAGGTGGAGGTGGACGTGGCCGCGCGGGGGTTCGGGTCGCCGGCCATTGTGGGCTTGCCGGATACGGCGGTAAAGGAGAGCCTCGAACGGGTTCACAGCGCCCTGCACAATTCCGGGTATAGCTGGCCGCAGTACCGCGTGCTGATCAATCTCGCGCCGGCCGACGTGAAGAAGGAAGGCCCCGCCTTCGACCTGCCCATCGCCCTGGGAGTGATCTTCGGAGATGACGCCGGTTCGCCGGAGAAGGCCGCGCAGTACCTGATCGCGGGGGAGCTGGCCTTGGACGGGCGGGTCCGGCCGATCAAGGGGGCGCTGTCCATGGCCATGCTGGCCCGGGAGCGGGGTTTCGCGGGGCTGCTCATCCCGCGCGAGAACGCCGCGGAAGCCGCCGTGGTGGAGGAGGTGGAGGTCATCGGCATCGGCACGCTGGCCGAGGCGGTGGGATTTCTCACCGAGCAGTTGCCGCTGGAGCCGACGGTGATCGACCTGGATCAGACCTTCCGGCAGGCCTCGATGTACGAGGAGGATTTCAGCGAGGTTCGCGGACAGGAATCGGTCAAGCGGGCGCTGGTGGTAGCCGCGGCTGGAGGGCATAACATTCTGCTGATCGGGCCGCCGGGGACGGGCAAGACCATGCTCTCCAAGCGGTTGCCGACCATCCTGCCGCCGCTGACGCTGATGGAGTCGCTGGAGACCACGCGGATCTATTCGGCGGCGGGCAAGATGCCGCCGGGCGTGGCGCTGCTGGCACGGCGGCCGGTGCGTTCGCCGCACCACTCGGCCAGCGGGCCGGCCCTGGTGGGCGGCGGTTCCATCCCGCAGGCCGGAGAAGTCTCGCTGGCCCATCACGGTCTGCTGTTTCTCGATGAGTTCCCCGAATTTCCACGGACCATCCTGGAGACGCTGCGCCAGCCGCTGGAGGACGGGGTGGTCACCATTGCCCGCTCGCATTCCTCCATTACCTTCCCGGCGCGGTTCATGCTCGTGGCGGCCATGAACCCCTGTCCGTGTGGCTACTTCACCGATCCGAACAAGCCCTGCAAGTGTTCTCCGGCCCAGATTGAGAAGTATTTGGCCCGGGTGAGCGGCCCGCTGATTGATCGTATCGACATCCACATCGAGGTCCCGCCGGTACCGTACCGCGAATTGCGCGGCCGGCACGAAGGCAGCGATTCGGCCACCATGCGCGAGCAGGTCCTGAAGGCCCGCGAGGTGCAGCGCCGCCGGTTCGGCGCGGACAGCACTACGCTCAATGCGCGCATGAGTTCGCGGCAGTTGCGCAAACACTGTGCGCTGGATGCGGCCGGCGAGGCCCTCCTCAAGCAGGCCCTGACCGAACTGGGGCTGTCGGCCCGGGCCCATGACAAGATTCTCCGGGTGGCCCGCACCATCGCCGACCTGGGCGGTTTCGAGGACATCCAGTCCGATCACGTCAGCGAAGCCATCATGTACCGCCGGTTGGACCGGCAACTGTAAGCCCGCCCCGCCGCGCCGCTGCGGGTGAGTTGCGGCCGATAAATCGACGATACAGGCTTCACAATACAACCCTTACTACCGAATTGGGGGCAAACCGGAATGGCGCGCCGTCCGCTCGCCGTTGCCGGACAGATTTTGCTCGCGAATGGAGCGTTCATAAGTTAAACTGTCGGCTGCAGAGGAGTCAGCGGCGTTAGGAAAAGCCGGGCTGGCTCCCTCGCCGGTCAACTGGTCCGGGGTATCCATTCGGTTGTCGGGTAGAGCGGTTTCCAAGAGTCTGTCGAAAGCTCGCGAGCAAGGGGAACAGGAGTCTGGAGATGCGAAAGTGGCTGAGCGTCATCGGTCTGGCCGGAGTGATGGCCGTATGGGTGGACAGTGCCTCCGCCCAGGCCCCTCCGGAATTCCGGGCCATGGCCTGCTCGCGGTTCCAATGGCCGCAGGAGACCAATAAGGTTCCCGATCTGAACTTGACAAAAGCCTACATCGACAACCTGATGCAGAAGCTCAAGGCCCACAACTTCAACGCCGTGATCTTCCAGATGCGCGGGCAATGCGACACGCTCTATCCTTCGCCTTACGAGCCGTGGTCGAACATCTTGTCAAGCGACGGCAATGCGCCGGCCGGGTGGGGCGATTTTGACCCCATGGCCTATGCGATCAACGCCGCTCACGCCAACGGGCTCGAATTCCATGCTTACCTCAACGGGTGCGTGGCGTGGAATAAGGCTACGCCGCCCGAGTACTGCTCAAGGCACATCTACTGGGAGCATTGCGACATCACCGACCCGGACAAACGCGACTGGCTCCTGTGCAAATCCGATGGCACGCCGGTAGGCTTTACCTCGGAGTATGTCTGGGTGGCGCCGGGTGTTCCAAGCTTCCAGGCCTATTGGCGCAAGCAGATCATGTACGTGGTGGAGTATTACAACGGCTCGGACCCGGTCAAGCGGCCGGCCGTGGACGGCGTGCACTTTGACCGTTGCCGTCTGCCCGACAGCGTCTATTCGTATGACCCGATTTCCAATTCGCGCCGGCTGGGCGAGGGCAATCCAGATGGGCTGTCGATCGGGGACTGGACCGCCGATCAGATCACGCGCATGCTGACCGACGTATATGCCCAGATCAACGAATACACTGAGAACATCAGCCCGACCCGTCATCGCGTCAAAGTCAGCTCGGCGCCGCTGGGGCTCTATCTGCGGGAGCGATATCCCGGCTATCCGGCGGGCTATCAGTACGGTCGCTCAAAGTGCTACCAGGACGCTCAGGCATGGCTGGCGGCGGGGGCGCAGGACTTTATCTGTCCCCAGATCTACTGGGCCGACCCGCCATATCGCACCGGTACGCCTTACTTCAGCGACGTGTTGCCGGACTGGCTCTATAACAATAGCGGCCGGCACGTTTATGCCTACTGCAATGTGTCCGCGACGGGGCCCGGGCTGCTGGCCGAGAACAGCGTCATGAAAACGATGGTCGACCAGATCGGCCAGGACAACGCGTACGGCACGGTGATCTGGAGCGTCGATCCATTCAATGACAACAACTATTGGCCGCTCTTCTCCGGCCCCGGCGGCCCGTATGAGTATCCGGCCCCCACGCCGGCCATGCCCTGGAAGGACAACCCGACGGACGCGATCATTATCGGAACGGTTACCGACGGCACGAACCCGATCGCGGATGTGCAGATTGCACGGACCGGGACGACCTACAAAGCTCTGTCCTCGGCCGACGGGCTGTATTCGTTCCTGAAAGTCCCGCCGGGAACCTACACGCTGACCTACACCAAGGCCGGCAAGCCCAGTACGACCCGTCAGGTGACCGTGGTCGCCGGGCAGGTGCTGCGCGTGCCGGAGGTTGTCCTGACCGATGTCTTGCCCCCACAGATTACAAACGTGCAGGCGACCAACATCGGCGACACGTCTGCCACCATTACCTGGACGACCAATGTGGGTTCAACCTCCCAGGTCGAATACGGTACGACCATCGGCTACGGCCAGAGCACGACGCTGGACGCCAATCTCGTGACCAGTCACTCGGTCAACCTGACCGGTCTGGCACCCGGCACCCTCTACCACTACCGGGTGATATCGAGCATCTCCGGCGCCAGCTCGACTTCCGCCGATTTCACCTTCACAACCACCGGTTCCCCAGCCTTGCCCGTTATCTCCAACGTGGCCGTGGGCAATTGGGGCGCGACGAGTTCCACCAACCTGAGCGCGGTTATCACCTGGACGACCGATTTGCCCGCCGATAGCCAGGTGGAATACGGGCTCACCACTTCCTACGGCTCCACAACCGCGTTGGACTCGGCCCTGGTGAACAGCCATAGTGTGACGCTTACCGGGCTGGCCCAGTCAACCCTCTACCACTACCGGGTCCGCTCCGCGGCCGCGACCGGTACCAGCTACTCCGGCGACTACACCTTCAGGACCGGCATCGTCATCGACAACACCGACTCCCGGTGCACTACAACCGGCAATTGGACTTCAGGGAGCTACACGGGTATCCCCAGGTTCGGCGACAATTACCTGTATGCCTCCTCGACCGGTAGCCAGAGCTCGACCACTGCCGTCTGCAGGTGGACGCCCAATATCGAGCTGTCCGGCAACTATGACGTGTATGTCTTCTACCAGACCGGCCACAACCGCAATTCAGCCGCTCCATTCACGATCTCTTACTTCGGTGGCCAGCTCCAGAGCATTCAGAACCAGTTGAGTGTGCCCTCCAGCGGTGGTTGGTTCAAGATCGGCTCCAACCTGCCGTTCGCGGTCGGCACGAACGGTTACGTCCAGGTTGCCAATAACAGTACCGACGGCGAAGGCCTGATCAGTGCCGATGCCGCTCTCTTCGCCTGGGCGGCTGATCAGCCCCCGACGGCGCCGACAGGCGTCACGGCCTCCGCGGTCTCCGCCGACTCCATTCAGCTCACTTGGACGGCCTCCACCGACGACATCGGCGTGGCCGGATACAAGATCTACCGTAACGGCGACCTCGTCGGCACGAGCCCCACAACCAGCTATCTCGATACCGGCCTGGCCGCGAACACCAGCTACAGCTACCGGGTCTCAGCGTTCGATGCGCTTCCTAACGAGAGCGCTCAGTCCAGCCCGGCGGTCAGCCGGACGACGCTGTCCCAGCCGCCCGCCTCAGACAGCGTGACGCCGGACAGGCCCGTTGCATGCGTTGGATATCACCTGACCTGGGCGGCTACCGAGGGCTTTGGAGCAGGAAAGGTCCAGTACTACCGCTATGCCTGGGACCGCAACCCGACCTACAGCTTTACCGGCTCGGAGCCCCAGTGGACGAGCGGCACGCTGCAGACCACCCTGGATGCCGAAGGCACATGGTACCTGCACGTGAAAGGCTACAACTCCGAGCACGTGGCCAACGGCACGTTTGACTATGCCGTGACCGCCTGCCTGCCGACCCCGGCCGATTTCGACTCGAACTGCACCGTAGATCAGGCCGACTGGGCTATCTTCGAAGCATGCGCCGCCGGTCCAGGGCTTCCTTACAGGTCCGGCTGCGGGTTGACGCCGGATGGACAGGGTATCATCCCTGCTGACTTCGACGCCGACGGCGACGTGGACCAGGAGGATTTCGGCGTTTTCCAACGCTGCTACACCGGCGGTGGACCGGCCGACCCGGCCTGCGCGAACCAGTAGCCCTCGCTGCAGGAAAGTCTTCCACCGTGTGACAAACACGGTCCCTCGGTGCGCAAACGCGAACGCTCCTTATCGGTCGGATTCTAAGCTTTGAATCAGCAATGTCTTAGGATCTGTGGTGAGGCGATGTCGGCGGTTCAGACATATTTTCTCTCGCTGACAGTGTATTCGCGTGGTAAACTGGTTCCCATACCGGGGTTCACGAGGCCCCTGCGGGCGTCGTGCCGGTATCCCAGTTTGCCCATGCCCGGGGTATGTCATTTGGTTGCCGGGCAGAGTTGTTCTCGAACAGTTTCCCATAGAGGCGCGCAAGCGAGGGTTGAGGAGTCACCGAGATGCGAAAGCGGTTGAGCGCAGGAAGTCTCGTCGCGGCAATGGCCGTATTTACCCAGATCACCATCGCCGCATCCGTCATCGTGGACAACAAGGACGCCGGTTTCAAGGTCCTCTCGGGTTCGTGGAGCACCCGCAGCTCGCCGACGCCCTATCCGCCCGACGGGAGCGGTGACTACCGGTGGACCTCCACGGTCAGCGGCTCTCCCACCGCCGAAGTTGAATGGCGTCCGCACCTGCCCTCCACCGGGAGCTACACCGTGTATGTCTGGTACGTGGCGGGCCCCAATCGCAGCCCAAACGCCGCGTATGTCGTGGATCATGCCAACGGCTCCACCACCGTCAGAGTCAACCAGCAGGAGAACGGCGGCCAGTGGTTCTCCATCGGCCAGTTCACGTTCAACGCGGGCACGTCGGGGCGTGTCCGGCTCCACAACCAGGATCAACAGGGCAGGGTGGTCATGGCCGATGCGGTGCAATTCGAGGAGGTGGTCGCCAGCTATAACCTCCACATGGCGGTCACGCCCGAAGGGACAGGAACGACCTTCCCGCCCGTTGGAGGGCCTTACGAGTACGGCCCCAACGAGGTCGTCAGCATTAGCGCCACAGCCGAACCCGGTTATGTCTTCGATCATTGGACGGTATCGGGCGGATCGGACGTGGCTTCGCCCACCTCGGCCCAAACCACCGTGACCATGGACCAGGCCAAGACGGTCACGGCCATCTTCGCCCCCCTCTACAGAGATGTCACCATGGCGGTTCGTCCGATCGGCGGTGGAACAACCACGCCGGTCGCCGGCGGCCCCTATGAAACGGTACGCAACCAGGTTCTCCACATCAGCGCTACTCCCGCCTCGGGGTTCGTCTTTGATCACTGGGAAGTCAGCAACGGATCCGCCGTTGACCAGCCCGCTTCGCCCAGCACCACGGTGACGATCGATCAAAGCAAGACCGTGACGGCCGTATTCCGCTGCCAGCAGCCCCAACTGAACGTGCTGGTGACACCCCTCGGCGCGGGCATTACGACGCCCGCCGTCGGCGGCCCCTACGCGTTCTCTCCCGGCCAGACCGTGGACCTCTCCGCGATTGCCAGCCCATTCTTTGTGTTTGATCACTGGGCTGTGACGGCCGGATCCGAGGTCGCCAATCCGACCTCGGCCAGCACCACGGTCACGATGGATCAATCCAAGACCGTTATCGCGGTGTTCCGATCCACGCGGCCCCGTGATGGCGAGATCCGCGCGTTCTGGGCCGTGGCCTTCCAGCCCGGATATAAGAGCCAGAGCGAAATTGATACGATGGTTCAGGCCGCGGTGGACGGCAACTACAACGTCATCATCGCGCAAATGCTTGCCTACCAGGATACCGGGTCCGGCGCGCACGGTGCGTACTGGAATTCCAGCATTGTTCCCAAGGCCAGGGATATCAATCCCCCCGAATTCGATCCACTTGCGTATCTGTGCGAGAAGGCTCATGCTCACGGCATTCAGGTTCACGTGATGAGCGTCCCGTATCGCATGTGCCAGGTCTGGCCGCCGCCGAACAATCCATTCCTGGAGAGCCATCCGGAATGGTTCTCAGTGTCCCAGGCGGATGCCGGATGCATCATTCCAAAGCCGCTCAGCAACAACATCATCGTGCTGGATCCGGGTAATCCGGAAGTTCAGGATTACCTGCTCGCGATCATGAGGGAAATGCTCACGAACTATCCCATCGACGGCGTCCACTGGGATCTGGAGTATGTGGCCACCGGCTACTATCCCACCGACCTCAACAATCCCAATTCGACCTTGGCCCGTTTCCAGAGAATCAGCGGCTATACGGGTATACCGGACACCAGTTACGGTCCCTGGGAGGATTTCCGGCGTCGGGTCAACACCGAAATCATCCGCCGGGCCCACGCGGAAATCCTCAGCTTGTGCACGCCCACCCGTCAGATGCGCCAGTCGGCATCCCTGATCGCCTATGGTGGCATCGAAGCCAAATTCACCGATTCGGAGGCCTACAAGGAATTCAACGATTGGGAGTTTTGGACGCGGGCTGGCTATCTCGATACCGCTATACCCATGAATTACCAGCGCGAGCATAACGCCAGTCAGAGGCAGAATTTCCGGGACTCCATCCCGCAGGAGAATATCTGGAAGAACAACCGGGAGCTTGTGCCTGGCCTGGCCCATTACCTCAACTACTTCGAAGGCAGCCTGGCCCAGATCCTGTATTGCCGTGAGATGAACACGGACGGGATCGCATCCTATGACTACTGGTACCCCACCACGGATGGTACCAACGCCAAGGCGGATCCCACGTGGTACACGTCGCCCACGGGGGTCAGAAGCGTGTTCCCCACTCCGGTCCCGGTACCGACCATGCGCTGGCGCGATCCGGCCACGGCCACGGAAGGCACCCTCTGGGGCCGCGTCACGGATGCGGCCACGGGATTGGCCCTGGACGACGTGACCGTGCAGATCGGCGCCCTGGAGCCCGTTCAAACCGACGGTAACGGGTATTACGTGGTGGCAATGGCCAACGCGACGAGCTTGGGCACAGACTGGACCATCACGATCAGCAAGAGCGGCTATAAATCTGCCGTCTATACCGGCGTGCAGAGTGTTGCCGGGCAAGCCCGCCAGTATGATTTCACCCTGGAAGCGCTTCCGGCCCTTTCCGCCGTGGTCCTCATCGCTTCGCCGCCTGACGGCGGGCAAGTCACGGGCGCGGGCCTCTACGAAAATGGAACCAGCGTGACGGTCACGGCCACAGCCTTACCGGATTATCGCTTTGTCAATTGGACCGAGGATGGGGTCGAGGTCTGCAAGTCGGAAAGCTATACATTCACTGTTGCCGGCGACAGGAGCCTGGTGGCGAATTTCGTGGCGTACCCCCGTACCGCCAAGCCGGAGATCTCGCCGGCCGGCGGTGCCTTCAAAGCTTCCGCACAGGTGACCATATCCTGCGCGACGCCGGGGGCGACGATCACCTTTACGACGGACGGCAGCGAGCCGGCCGCCGACTCGACCGTCTATCTCGAACCGCTGGTATTCACCGTGCCGACTACCCTCAAGGCGCGGGCCTTCGCCGCGGGTTGTCGCCCCAGCGAAGTGGCGACGGCCACTTTCGATGTCACCCCCGTGTACTCTTTGGTTGCGAAGGCCTCTCCCTTAGGGAGCGGGACGTTCCGGGGCGAGGGGGTATTTCTGAGCGGCACCAAAGTGATGATCAAGGCGATCCCCAATGAGGGTTACGCTTTCGTCCACTGGACCAGGGACGAAGTGCCGGTCAGCACGCAGGCATCTTATATGTTCACCATCACCGACAATACGATCCTGGTGGCCCATTTCGAGCCGCTGGATCCCTGCCGGGTCACCACCGTGGCCTCGCCGGCAGAGGCCGGCTCGACCAGCGGCGGCGGGAAGTTCCCGATCGGAACGTCGTTGACGGTGAAAGCCACGGCCAACCCCGGCTACGTTTTCGTGAACTGGACGGAAGACGGCGTCCCGGTGAGCGTCTCGCCTGACTATCGCTTCAAGCTGAACGGGGACAGGACCCTGGTGGCCAATTTCTCTGCCGGCCAGGCCGCCTGGGGGGTCACCATTTCGCCGTCGGGCGGTATATTCTCGAGACCGGTGGAGGTGACGCTGCTCTGCGGGACGCCGGGCGCGACCATGACTTTCACCACTGATGGCAGCGATCCCACGGACGACTCACCGGTGTACACCGGCCCGTTCGTGCTGTCCACGTCCGCGGTGGTCAAGGCGAAGGTTCGCGGGGTGGCCGGCGGTTCCATTGCCACGGCCGAATTCACCGTAGCGCAATCGAACGCATCGAGCTTCCAGTTGACGATCATCGAGCCCAACGGCCAGTCCATACCGCACACGTATGCGGGAGGGCAGAGCTATCAAATCACAGCGCCGCCGGCCCCGGCCGGGCAGCGCTTCAGCTTCTGGAGCGGCGATGTCAGCGGCACGGACAACCCGATCACGATTTTCATGGATCGGGACAAGACGATCGTGGCCAATTACGAGGATTGCCCTGAGACGCCGTCAGTGCCTTGCGGAGCGGGAGTGCCCGCGTGCGGCCTGACCGCCCTGGTGCTGCTTGGCTTGATGAAAGTCAGACCGATGGGCAGGGTTGGCGGAGGCGTGTATTCTCCGCGCCGCTGAGAGGCTGTCTCCTCAGCCGGCCATGAGTCTGTCCCCGGCAGGGCGTCCTCCTTGAGTTGGCCTTGTTGCCCGGTTATCCTGCCCGTGAAGGCCCGCGATCGTCATCGCGACGGGTCGCGGCGCCTGGAAACCGATCGGGATACCGCCATCAGGAGCATACAGACATGGCCTTGGATGCCAGCCAGTTTGCCGGCAAAGTCACCATTGCGGACGGAGCCTGGGGCACGGAGCTCGACAAGTTGGGTTGCCCGCCCGGCTTTTGTCGGGAGGAGTGGAACGTCACCCGGCCGGACCTTGTCGGCAAGGTGGCCCAATCCTACGTGGAGGCGGGCGCCCGGATCATTCTGACCAACACCTTCGGCGCCAACCGCTTCGTCCTCAGCAAGCACGGCCGGGCCGACAAGGTGGCGGAGTACAATCGGGCCGGTGCGGCCATCAGCAAGCAGGTCATAGATGGCAAGGGCCACGTGTTCGCCTCCATCGGCCCCAGCGGCAAGCTGGTGATGATCGGCGAGGTGTGCGAAGAAGAGCTGTTCGAGGCCTTTCGTGAGCAGGCCGCGGCCCTGGCCGAGGGCGGCGCGGATGCGCTCGTGGTCGAGACCATGACCGACCTTACCGAAGCTGTCGCCGGCGTGCGTGCCGCCAAGACCACCGGCCTGCCGGTGGTGGCCAGCCTTACCTATGACTCCGGCCCGGAGAAGACCAATACGATGATGGGCGTCACTCCCGAGAAGGCCGCCGAAGCGTTGACCGGGGCGGGCGCGGACATCATCGGCTGCAACTGCGGCATCGGCATTGAAAACTACATCAAGGTGGCCGCCAAGCTGCGCGCGGTGACGGACAAGCCCGTCTGGGTAAAGGCCAATGCGGGGTTGCCCGAAATCGAGGATGGCAAGATTGTCTATCGCATGACCCCGCAGGAGTTCGCGCTCAAGGCCAGGAAACTCGTCGAGGCGGGGGCGAACATCATCGGCGGTTGCTGCGGCACAAGCCCCGAGTTCATCCGGGCATTGTCGGAGACGCTGGTTTCTGCGTCGTGAATCGTGCGAATCTTCGCTACCCCGGCTCTTATGACTCTGGCGCAACTGGATCGGTCATAGTGAGCAAGCCCGCCTGAGGCCGACTCGTTGAGGATGGTGGCTGAAAAGAGGGGAGGGGGTGCCTTGGGCATGCCTCCACCGCTTGAGGTGGTGACAAGCACCAACCGGCTCAAAGCCGATCCGCTGCCGTGGGGTGGCCCAGGTTCTGCGAACCTGGGTTCGCGATTTCATGGGCCAGCAGTACAGCGAACATTCGCGCAGAGGAGGAATCCCTGGCACACAAATCATGAGCCCACCTTCGCAGAAGGTGAGCCACCCGGCCACCCGGCCCGCCATTACCCAATTAGAGGAGTAAAGGTCATAGGCCGGTCATCCGACCCGCCGCTGCCTGAATCAGAGAATCGAACGCCACAAGAGGCAGGGCACCCAGCTTGAAGAGGTGAGACGGCCAACTCGAGGACGTGGGGCACTCAACTCGAAGACGTGGAACGCCCAACTCGAAGCGGCGAAGCACCCCATGCACAGGCTTTATTGGCCCCGGATGAGATTTGACGCCACCCTCCGGCAGACATAACATCTCTGAAATCGTAATACCGGTCGGGAAGTACCGGAGCGCAACTGGAGATTCCGCTGATGCTTGCGATGCACATGGCCGACACGTTGCTGACCCCGAAGGTGGCATGGGGGCTGATCGTGGCGTCGGCCGTGGTGCTGGTCCTGGCCGGTCGGCGGACGCAGCGGGAGCTCGATCCTGCCAGGGTGCCGCTGATGGGCGTGCTGGGTGCGTTTGTCTTCGCGGCCCAGATGATCAATTTTCCGCTGCCGCTGGTGCCGGGGACCAGCGGGCATCTGGGGGGCGGGTTGTTGCTGGCGATCCTGCTGGGACCGCATGCGGCGGTGCTGGTGATGGCCTCGATCCTGATCGTGCAGTGCCTTTTCTTCCAGGACGGGGGGCTGCTGGCACTGGGCGCCAATATTTTCAATCTCGGGGTGGTTCCGTGCTATGTGGGGTACGGCGTGTACCGGCTGGTGGCAGGTGCTTCCCCCGGGCCGGGCCGGGCCTATGCGGCTCTGTTTGTGGCGGCTTTGATCGGGGTGACCGCCGGAGCGGCCCTGGTTCCGTTCCAGGTGCGGTGGAGCGGCCTGGTGGCCGTGCCGTTCTCGGAATTTCTGCTGGCGATGATTGGATTGCACCTGCTCATCGCGGTGGTAGAGGCGTTCATCACCTTCGGCGTGGTGGGATATGTGGCCAGGGTCCGGCCGGAGGCCGTGGCGGCCGCGGGACGATGGGCCCAGGGAGAGGGGCGGCTCAGTACGCGGGCGGTGGCCGGTTCGCTATTGGTGGCGGCCCTGTTGCTGGCGGGGGTGGTGTCGCTCTATGCCAGTTCGTCGCCGGATGCGCTTGAATCGAAGCTGTCGATGGTGCGGGCCAACACGGATGAGACGATTCAGAAGGTGGAGGGGTGGCACGAGCGAATTGCCCCGCTGCCTGATTACGAGGGCATTGCCGGCTGGAGCAGCGCCGGTGGGGTGATCGGGACGCTGGCGACGTTGATGATCGTATGGCTGGCCGCACGGGCGCTGCGGGCCAGATCCTCTGCGAATCCTTCGGACTGCCCATTGCCCGGGGACGATCGCACCGGCCAGACGCCGGTGCCACACTGAGCGGAGACGCACCGGCCAGACGCCGGTGCCATACGGAGCCCATACCTCTGACGCGGCGGCCTCATGCATCATCACTACCTCGATCGCTTCGCCTACCAGGATTCGCCGGTGCATCGGCTCGACCCGCGGGCCAAGACGCTGGCGGTGCTGGCGTACAGCGCGGTGCTGATCTCGCTGCCGCGGTATGCCATTCCGTCGCCGGGGTACGTGATTTTTCCGTTCGTTTTGCTGGTGGTGGGTGGTATTCCCCTCTGGTTCGTGCTCAAGCACACGCTGATGGTGTCGCCGTTCGTGTTGTTGCTGGTGGTGTTGTCGCCGGTGTTTGACCGCACGCCGGTGCGCGTGGGGGAATCGGTGGTGATCGCCGGCGGGTGGCTGACGGCGGGGACGGTGTTGGCCCGGTTCGTGCTGGGGATGGCCGCCCTGATCGGGCTGACCAGCACGACGCGTTTTCCGGAACTGCTGAAGGGATTGGAGTTGCTGGGGTTGCCGCGGATGCTTGTGACCCAGTTGCGCTTTCTGTACCGTTACCTGTTCCTGCTGATTGACCAGTCGATGCACCTCCGGCAGGCGTGGGGCGCCCGGGATGCCGGGCGGGGGCCGATCGGCTGGCGCTGGCGGGCGGCGACGGGGCTGGTGGGGGTGCTGTTCACCCGGTCGCTGGAGCAGGCCGAACGGACGTATCTGGCCATGCTCGCGCGCGGATATGATGGGACCATTCGGCTGCTGCGGCCGTTGCACTGGCAGGTCAGAGATACGGTATTTCTCTTGGCTGTCGTGGCGTATCTGGTCTTCTTGCGGTGGGGGGGAATGGTGGGAAGGTGAGAAGGTGGGAAAGTGAGAACGTGGGAAAGTGAGGAGTTGGAGAAGTGCAGATTAAGCAGATGAGAAGTGAAACGTGAGTACTGAGAACTGAGAACTGAGAACTGAGAACTTAGAAGTCAGAACTGGAAACTGGCAACTGGAAACTGGCAACTGGAAACTAGCAACTGGAAACTGAAAACTGGGAACTGGAAACTGAAAAGCGCGAAGTAATAACCAGAAACTGGCCACGGGGAATTGAAAGACACCTTGCCTGAACCATTGCTCCAAGTTGAAGGTCTCGTTTACACGTACCCGGATGGGACGCCGGCGCTGCGGGGGGTGGATCTGCGCGTGCAGGCCGGCGAGAAGGTGGGTCTGGTGGGGCCGAACGGGTCGGGTAAGAGCACGCTGTTGATGTGTTTGAACGGCCTGCTGGCAGGGCAGGGGCGAATTGTGGTGGAAGGGGTCGAGCTGACCGCCAAGACCCGGAAAGACCTGCGGGGACGGGTGGGGCTGGTGTTTCAGAGCCCCGACGATCAACTGTTCATGCCGACGCTGGGTGACGATCTGGCGTTCGGGCCGGTGAATCTGGGGCTGGACCGTGACGAAGTTCACCGGCGGGTACGGGCGGCGGCCGCTCAGATGGGGCTGGAAGGGTTGCTGGACCGGGCTCCGCACCATCTCTCGATGGGGCAGAAGCGGAATGCGGCCATTGCCGGGGTGCTGGCCATGCGGCCGGCGCTGCTGCTGATGGACGAGCCGTCCAGCAATCTCGACCCGCGCTGGCGGCGGCGGCTGATTGAGTTGCTGGCCGGCCTGGAGGTGACACTTCTGATTACCTCTCATGACCTGGCCCTGGTGGGCGGGGTCTGCGGGCGGGTGGTGCTGCTCGATGAGGGGCGGGTGGTTGCGGATGGGCCGACCGATGGTATCCTGAGCGATGCGGGATTGATGGAGGCGCACGGGCTGGAGGCCTGGCGGCCGACTTAACGAGGTAAAGTCCCAGAATGTAGCGGCCGGGCTCTGTACCGGCCGTTGGTTTGGTGGCCTGAACGGCCGGTACTCAAGCCCGGTCGTAACAGACCCGTGCCGAGCATGACGAGAGACTTATGGACATTCAAAAGCGGATTGCGGAGATTCTGGCCCGGGAGGCGGCGGCCATTTCGGCAGTAAAGGTGACACCGGCGTTTGAGGAGGCCGTGCTGGCCCTGCGCGACTGCAAGAGCAAGGTACTGACCACGGGCATGGGCAAGGCGGGGCACATTGCACGCAAGTTCGCGGCTACGCTCTGCTCGACGGGCACGCCGGCGGCGTTTATTCATCCGGGCGAAGCCGCCCACGGGGATCTGGGCCTGGTGGCCCCGGATGACTGTATTGTGGCCTTTTCGACCAGCGGCAAGACCAATGAGGTCATCGAGATGCTCGAACTGGGCCGGCGCCTCGGTCTCAAGACCATCATCGGCATCACTTCGCATCCGGATTCACGGCTGCGCGAGCTGAGCGACATCATCCTCGACATGGGCATCATCGAAGAGCCGTGTCCGCTGGGTCTGACGCCTTCGGCCACCATCGCGGTAATGCTGGCCATCAGCGACGGGTTGGCCCTGGCCTTGATGGAGCTCAAGAAGATCACCCGGCACGATTACGGACTGAGACATCACGGGGGCTATCTGGGGCGCAAGGCGCGCATCGATAACGTGTGACCACCCCATAACCGGATGGCAATCGTCGATCGGTCGGATCCGTCGGATCGGTCCGATCAGGCGTTGGTCCGCTCACTGATCGATACTCAGGCAGAACAGCCCTTCCTGAATCGCCTCGGGGGCGATGAACTCCACGAATGAGCCGTCCACCTCGAACCCGCAGCGGGCGTAGAGGGCCTGGGCGGGGATATTGGTTTCCTCGGTTTCCAGGCAGGTAATCCGCAGGGCCAACCGGCGGGAGAGTGCCAGCAGGTGGGCCACGATGCTCAAGCCCACGCCCTGGTGGCGGCAGGCTTCGGCCACGAAGACGTTCTCGATCCGGCCGATCTCGCCGACCTGGTACAGCGCCCCGAACCCGGCCGGGCGGTTGTCCAGCAGAGCGACGAAGAGGTCGTATTGAGGGTCGTCCAGCCGGTCTACGGCCACATCGGCCAGCATTTCGCGCACGGCGGGCACGTAAGCCCGGTTGTCCAACATGATTTCCCGAAAAGCTTTTCGCATGGCGCGAACCGGCAACAGACGCACGCCGGGATGGGTTGGAATCTCCACCTCGCGGACCCAGCGTAAAGCCAGGTTGCGAACGGGCGTGTAGCCGCGCGCGGCCAGGAACGCTTCGATGGGCTCGGCAGGCTGCACCGCCGCCGGCACCCAGCGGAAGCAGCGCAGGCCCTGGCCGGCATAGAAGGCCTGCACCTCGTCGAAACAGTCAACGAGGCTCCTGCCAGCGGGGATTACCACTTCGCGGAGCTGATTGCCGCCACTGTAGTTGGGATATTGCGGACAGGTGAAGGCAACGCCGCAGGAGAGAGTGGTCTGCTCCGTGATCTGGGCGTAGTAGACTTGGCTGGAACGCCGAATGGCGGCGAGGGTATTGGAGGAAGCGTTCATGCCGGAATCCTGCCCATGCCGGTGCGCCAGAAGATGCTGGACGTCAGTTAAACTGTGAACCCGCCTTCCCGGAAAGGCGGGCCGCCTGACCGCTTCGTCCCCCTGTCTCCTCGTCTTTCTTGCCCTCAGCCGGCGGCGATCTGCGGCGCTCGCGTGTGCCAGTCGGTATGACGCTGGTATTCGTGGGCGATGCGCAGCAATCGCTCCTCGGCGAAGTGCGGCCCCAGCAGTTGCAGGCCGATGGGCAGGCCGGCCCCGCTGAATCCGCAGGGAATGCTGATGCCGGGGATGCCGGCCAGGTTCGCCGAGACGGTGTAGACGTCCATCAGGTACATGGCCAGCGGGTCGTTGATCTTCTCGCCGATGACCCACGGCGGGGTGGGCGCGGTCGGGCAGGCGATCACGTCCACCTGGCCGAAGGCCTGTTCGAAATCCTGCTTGATGAGCGTCCGCACCTTGAGGGCCTTGAGATAGTAGGCGTCATAGTAACCGCTGGAGAGGGCATAGGTGCCCAGCATGATCCGGCGGCGGACTTCGGGGCCGAAGCCTTCCTGCCGGCTGGCGCAGTAGACGTCGATGTAATCCTCAGGCGCGGCGGTGCGATGGCCGTAGTGCACGCCGTCATAGCGGGCCAGGTTGCTGGAGGCTTCCGCCGTGGCCACCAGATAGTAGCAGGCGATGCAATACTTCGTGTGCGGCAGATGGATGGGCACGACCGTGGCCCCGGCCGAGCGATAGACGTCCAGAGCGGCCTCTACCGCCTGGCGGACCTCCGGGTCGAGGCCTTCGCCGAAGTACTCCTCCGCGTAGCCGATGCGCACGCCGTCCAGCGGCGTGTCGAGTGCGGCCGTGTAGCGGGGCACCGGTGAATTGACACTGGTGGAGTCGCGCGAGTCGTGGCCGGCGATGATCTCCAGCAGCAGGGCCGCGTCGCGCACGTTACGGGCGAAGGGGCCGATCTGATCGAGGCTGCTGCCGTAGGCGACCAGGCCGTAGCGCGAGACACGCCCATAGGTGGGCTTGAGCCCGGTAATACCGCAGAAGGACGCCGGTTGGCGGATGGAGCCACCGGTGTCGGAACCCAGGGCGGCCGGGACCATGCCGGCCGCGACCGCGGCGGCCGATCCGCCGGAGCTTCCGCCGGGCACGCGGTCGAGGGCCCAGGGGTTGCGCGTGGGGCCCATCGCGCTGTTTTCCGTACTGCCGCCCATGGCGAACTCGTCGAGGTTGGTCTTGCCGAGAATGATAGCGCCGGCGGCTTCCAGACGCTCGACCACGTGGGCGTCGTATGGGGCCTGGAAGTTTTCCAGGATCTTCGAGGCGCAGGTGGTGGGGCCGAACCGGGTGCAGATGTTGTCCTTAACGAGCAGGGGCGCGCCGGCCAGAGGGCCGACCTCCTGGCTGCGGGCGATCCGCTCGTCCACCTCCCGGGCCAACTTACGGGCCCGGTCGGCGTCATAGCTCACCAGGGCGCGCAGTTGCGGTTCCAGCCGTTCAATGGCGGCGATGGCTTGCTCAACCCATTCCCTTGCCCCCGTCCGGCGGGAGCGAATCGCATCGCGGATTTCAACGAGTGTTGCGGTCATCTCACGCGCTTTCCTGATCCAATACCTTGGGTACCGCGAAAAAGTCGCCGTCGCGCCGGGGTGCGTTGGCCAGGGCCTGATCCGGGCCGAAGGGCACGTGGGGCTCGTCCGGGCGGAAAACATTGCTGACCGGCAGGGCGTGGGCGGTCGGCGGCACCTGGGTGGTGTCGACTTCGCTGAGCTGGTCGAAGTAAGCCAGAATGGTCGAGAGCTGCTCGCTGAACAGGCGAACCTCCTCTTCAGTCGGTTTGAGCCGGCTGAGCATGGCGATGTGACGGACCTGAGCTTCGTCAATTTTGCCTGGCATTCGAGATTCGATCTCCATGCTTTCCGACGGCCGGCCGAGACACCGGCCGCCTTTGCCTTACGATGTCGCGAGCATCTGGGACCAGAACACGTCGCCGAACCCGCGGGGAAATTCACCGCTGCCCACGGGGATGGCCGGAATGCGTCGATAGCGATCCGGATGGCGGAGGCCTTCCTCCAGAAATGCCTCGGTTTCGCGAAGCATCCGCTGGCGGATCGCGGCCCAGTCTTCGACCTCTGAACCTCTTCCCAGCGGGAGGATCACGTCTTTTTCTCCTGCTCGGTGGCCTGTTCCATTCGTTCTCCGCTCCAGAAACCGGCCAGCGTACCGGCCACGCCAACGGCGAGATACTCGATGGGCAGCGGACGGGCCAACTCGTGGGGCGGCGTGGTTTTCAGATCGGCAAAGGGGGGCGGGGCCCAGCCCATGCCGCTGTTGAGGAAGGCTACCAGAAAGCCCAGCAGGGCTCCGGCCGGCACGGCCAGCAGATACCAATGGGCCTGATCGTTCCGGGTGAAGTAGCGGGCGGCCATGGCCCCGAGATAGAACCCGGCGGCCACCGAGGCGATGACCTGGCCGCGGGCGATGGTGGCGACCGGCGTTCGGCCCACGGTCAGCCAGATGAAGAACACCGCGATGAGGCCGGTGACGACCATCGCCGGCCATCCGGCTTGGCTCTTGCCCGCGGGGGCCGCAGGAGTGAGATTCCGGGAAGCAGGGGATGGAACGGGGTTGTAGAGTTCTTCGTCGGCCCAGAGCCATCGGCGGACAAGGGCCACGGCGATCCACGTCGCGGCCAGAACCACGGTCCACAAGAGCGAATCAAGGGCCATCTGGGCCATGAGGCTCCGGCGGGCGCCGGTTTCCGGGGCGGCCAGCATGTAGCCCAGCACCTCCTGCATGGAGCCGCCCTTGAGGGCCATGCCGGCCAGGCCGATAGCCGCGACAAACATTCCGCCTTCCGCAAGCCGCCGGGGGGCCAGCACCGTCCCGATAACGCCGGCCACGGCGGTGAGAACGATCAAAGCTGGCCAGACCGCCGCCACGCGCCCCCAATGGGCCACCAGAGTTACGCCCATGCCTGGATCGGCGGGCTCAGCGACGACCCAGCCGACCGTGCTCAGCAGAATGACGGCAACAGCGGCGGCGAGCACGACGCGCGCTTTCTCGAATAGCCCCAAAGGGGTGGCCGGAACCGGGGTGGCTGTTGTTTCCATAGTTCGTAAAGCCTAATCGATCTTGGGCGATACACCAACCGTTCGACTTGGGTGGCCCGGGTGCCTTAATAGAGTTACGAAAACACGAAAGCCGGACCCTTGCAGAACCCCGGACGAACAGCTCTCCGGCGTCCTCTCGTTACCAATTGTCCTTACCGGGCTTGCGTCTTACACCCACAAGGCGCCAGCGCCGCATCTCGTGGGCGCGGCTCTAGGCCTCTGTCCCGTTCTCCGAGCCCCGTGCGTCCGGCGTGAGGCCATCGAAGAGTACGGTGCCCAGGCGGATCAGGGTGGCGCCTTCCTGAATGGCGGCCTCGAAATCGTTGCTCATGCCCATGGAGAGCTCGCGAAACTCGGGGCCGACCAGTCGCTCTGAGCGGATATCCTCAAGAATCTCGCGCAGACGGCAGAAGTAGGGCCTGGTGTTTTCGGGGTTCTCTTCCAGGGGCGCCATGGTCATCAGGCCGACGATGCGAATGCCCGGCAGCGTATTGATATGGGCGATCAGGTGCGAGGTAGCCCCCACCGCGATGCCGAACTTGCTCTTTTCGCCGGAGACGTTCACCTCGATGAGAATAGGGATGGTCCGCCCGATGCGCTGGGCCTCGCTGCTGATCTCCTCGGCCAGACGCAGGCTGTCCACCGAGTGAATCATGTTCACCCAGGGCAGGATCATGCGCACCTTGTTGCGCTGCAGATGGCCGATCATGTGCCAGCGCGGTTCCGGGGGCGTACTGTCCGGTTCCAGCGTCTGGCGACGGCTCAAGTGTTCGTGGATCATACCGGCGCGCTTCACCAGTTCCTGCGGCCGGCTTTCGCCCAGATCCGTCAAACCCGCCTCCAGGGCCGTACGGATGACGTCTACCTCAACGGTCTTGGTGACCGCTACCAGTCGGACCTCCTCAACGCGGCGTTTGCTGCGCTCGCACGCGTTCTGGATCCGTTCCCGAATCCGTTTCAGATTGTCAGCCAGTTTTCGACGCATGGACCCCATTATATCCCGGTTGAACTCCAGGGGTGAGGCCGCGAAGATAAGGGCATGCTGACTGCCGAGGACATGATGCTGCCTCCGCCCGCGCCGGGTGAAATTCTGGACTTCCGGAAGATCTTTGGCGACGACCGACCGGTGGAGATGGAGATAGGATCGGGCAAGGGCACCTTTCTGCTCAACCGGGCCCGTCTCCTTCCTGAGCGGGGGTTCCTGGGCATCGAATGGGCCAACAAGTACTTCCGGTACGCGGCGGACCGCATGGCCCGCTGGGGGGTGACCAACGTGCGTCTCATGCGTACGGATGCACGCCACCTGGTCCTTTACCATCTGCCCCCGGCCAGTATCACCTTCCTGCATATTTACCACCCGGACCCCTGGCCGAAGAAGCGTCATCACAAGCGCCGCCTGATCCAGCCTGGTTTCATCAAGTCCGCTGCCGATGCACTGGTCGAGGGGGGGCGGATCGCGATTCAGACGGATCATGCCGGGTATTTCGAGCAGATTTGCCAGGTCGTCCGGGGGGAGCCCCGGCTGGTCGAAGTCCCCTTCGAGTCGCCGGAACTGGGGGTTGTCGAGGGGCGGGTGGGAACCAACTTCGAGGTGAAATATCTACGGGAAGGGAGATCGTTTTTCCGTCTTGCCCTACAGAAACACATCCCTGCTGTTGCCTGAACACTTGATCTGCCGTAGGATGGGTCCACACTTGAGACTCCGTCCGACTGACGCTCGGGCGAACAGTTAAGAAGTCGTTCGAACAGGAAGTTGCAAAGTCGCAGGTTGCAGGGGACCAACGTATGTTCACCGCTGGATGTGTCCGCGCGTTCCGGGTCTGTGCGTTCGGGGGTATCGTTCTGGTCGCAGGCCTTCTGATGGGGCAAGGTTGCCCGGACATAAGCGGGCAACTGGTCGTGGACGCCGGGCCTGATCTGGCGATCCAGTCGGGCTCGGTGGTACTCCAGGCCACAGTCCGCGGTGGTTCCGGGGTTTATACATACTCCTGGACGCCGACGGTGGGGTTGGACAGATCTGATGTGCTCCAACCCGTTCTGACGGCCGGAACTCCGGGGACGATCACGTACACCTTGACCGTGCAAGACAGCCTGGGGGCGACGGCCAGCGACTCGGTGCGCATCACTGTCGGGGCGTCAGGCGATGGCGGCGGCGGGGGCGGCGGTTCAGGGGTATTGAAGGCGGATGCCGGCCCGGACAAGTTCACGGCGGTGGGATCTTCAGTGGTATTGGAAGGCAGCGCTTCGGGGGGCGTGGCTCCATACTCCTTCCTGTGGTCTCCCATCAGCGGTCTATCGAGCGCAACCCAGGCCCAGCCCGTGTATACCCCCGTCGTTTCAGGTACGGTGAGCTATACGCTGACGGTGACGGATGCCCTGGGAGCGACGGCTTCGGACAGCGTGACCATCAATATCTCCCCGGCGGCGGGCATTGCCGCCCTGACCTGGGGAGCGGATTACGGGGGGGGCGGATACCAGGTGCTGGCCAGGTTTGACCAGCAGTTGGACCCGGCGTCCGCGACGAATATCGCCAACTACCGGATCGACGGCCGGTTGAACCCTATCTCTGCCACGTTGGGCGCCGACGGGCGAACGGTATCGCTGGTTTTCAATGAGCGGTTGTCCTCGTTTGCAAAGCTGGACCTTGGAGTCGGCGGGGGTCTCCGCGACGCGAAGGGGGGAGTGATGGAGCCCGCGCTCAGTCAGGCCATCGGCCCCAACCCCGAGGATGTGGACCAGCCGACCGCAGTGATGCGAACCTGGGGTAGCGATCAGGCGAGTTACACCGTCATCATCGAATTCAGCGAGGCCATGGACGGGACCTCGGCCGAAGACATCCACAACTACCTGCTGGCGGGCTCGACTTCGGCCGGGGGGACGATTTCCGTCCAGCCTACGCAGGCCGTGCTGGATGCGTCGGGAAAGGTGGTGACGCTTACCTTCGAGGGGACTGCCGAGGGATTCCGCCAGACCGATCTGCTCAAAATCAGCTCGGAGGTTCGCGACATCAATCGCCGGGAGAATGCGAGCGTTGACTGGGACTGGATTGACGTGAATCCGGCCGATTCGACCGGCCCTACGGCGCCGGCCCTGGCTCGCGTGTGGGGCATCAACCAGACCCGCTATCAGATCAGTGTCACCTTCAACGAAGTGCTGGACAAGGCCTCAGCCGAAGAGCCCTCCCATTATGAGCTCGGCGGCAACATGCCCCAGTCCACCACACCGGGCGTGAAGCCGGTGGCGCTGGATGCTTCCGGGCGCACGGTGGTATTGACGTTCGAGGGCACTGTCGATGGCCTGTGCCTGACGGATCAGCTCAGAATCGTGGGTGTCACGGACATCAACGGGCAGCCCACCAGCAGCACGGAACCGACCCCCGTCACGGCGAATCTGGTGGATATGGCCGGCCCCAGCCTCTCGGCCGAACGGGGCCGCGTCTGGGGCGAAAACCAGACGCTCTACCTGGTGAAGCTTACCTTCAGCGAGGTGCTGGATAAGACCTCGGCCACCAATCCGGAATACTACCAGCTTGCCGCTGCGGGCGGCGCGGACACGATCAGGCCGACCAGTGTCACGCTGGATGGCAGCGGGCGGATCGTGACGCTGGTCTTCGCGGACTCGGTGACCGGCGGTCTCAATATCACGGACCTGCTGACCGTTTCGGACCAGGTCAAGGACATCAACGGCCGGGCCAATATCAGCACTTCGCCCGCACCCATCAACGTCAATCCAACCGACGTGACGCCGCCCATGGCTCTCTCCCGGACCTGGGGCGCGAACAAGCCGGAATACGAGATCCAGATCGAGTTCAGTGAGGTGATGGACCGACTTACGACCACACGGTTGGCCAATTATCGCCTTCACCGCGCGGGCGAGATAAATACCCACCAGCCCAGTTCGGTGGTGTTGGATCCGACCGGCCGGATTGCCACGTTGACGTTTGCTACCACGGGGTCGAACATGGGCGGTGTCAACTACAACGACCTTCTGGAAATCATGCCCGCGGTGACCGACATCAACGGCCGGAGCACTACCAGCATCACCACCGTGGGCGCGGATGTGGCTCGGAACACTGCCGACGTGGAAGGTCCCAGCGTGGTGCGGGCGACGCTCTTCCAGCAGCCGCCGGCCGAACCTGAGCTGGACCCGGAGACAACGGTCCTCTACTGGATTGACGTCGTATTCAACGAGGTGCTGGATAAGCTCAGTGCCGAACAGGCCACCTACACCTTTGCCGGCGCCAACGTCCAGACGGCGACGGTGCGGCCAGACGGCCGTACGGTTCGCCTGGTCCTGGATGCCACCGAGCCGGATGCGATCGATCCTAGCATGATGACGCTCACCATTCCGGACACGGTTCTGGACATCAACCAGAACGCCGCCGCGGAAACAAACGTCACCGTCCGGCTCCCGCTGAAGGTGGATGCCGGCGACTCCCAGACGATGTTGCTGGGCGAGACCATCGTGTTTTCACCCACCGTCAGCGGCGGCATTGGCCCGTACACGGCCAGTTGGTCTCCTGCGGTGGCGGAACTGGTCACGGCGAACGATCTGGAGCCCGACTTCACACCGACGAAGACGGGAACCTACACGTTCACGTTGACGGTCACCGACAGCGAGGGGCGCACGGCCAGCGACGCGATGGTGGTGAAGGTGTCGCGTTAAGCGCCGACTTGGGTCGACTTACGATCGTAACGGGGTCTTCTTCTGGAAGGCCTTGATCTGCTCCAGCGGGACGATGCCGGTGGAGGCGCCGGGCGCCTGGATGCAGTGAGCGGCGGTGGCATTGCCCAGCAGGGCGGCCTCGGGCATGCTCAGCCTCTCGCGCAGACCGGCCAGGAAGCCCGCTGACCAGCAATCGCCGGCGCCGGTGGTGTCCACGACCTTCTCCACCTGGTACGAGGATACGAATGTCTCTGTGCCGTCGGCCTCCCGGCAGAACGCACCGCGTTCATCCATCTTGATGACCACGTTCCTGCAACCGCGAGCCTGCAGGGCTTTGGCCATGTCATTGGGCTCGCTCAGGCCGGTGACGGCCTTGGCTTCCGGATAGGACGGGATGAAGTAGTCCAGCACCGGAAGGCAGGGGTGAATGGCCGCATGCCAGGCCTCGGTCGTGGCGTTATCCACATAGACCGTATCCAGAAGAGTCTTGGCCCCGGCCTTGCGGGCCTCGGCCAGCAGCCGGGCGGTTTGTTCGCCGTCGAAGGTTTTCATGACCATGGTGCCGGTCACGAAGCAGAACTTCGCCTGGCGGATGATGTCCAGGTTGATATCGTCGTAGCAGAGCGTGCCGTTGGTGCCCATGGTGTGGAAGAAGCTGCGCTGCCCGCCGGGCATGACGCAGACGAAGCTGTAGGAGGTGTGGATGCCGGGGGCGCGGATAATGCCCTCGGTGTTGACGCCGTACTTGCGGCATTCGCTGAGCACGAATTCGCCCAGGGCGTCGTCGCCCACCTTGACCACCACGTCGCAGGGGAGGCCCATTTTGGCCAGGGCGATCGAGCAGTTGACGGCGTTTCCGCCGGTGGTCATGGCGAGTTTGTCGAACAGCCGGAGACCCCCGGGGGGCGGATAGCTGTCGATGGTCTGGCCGATGGCGTCTACGGTGCAGATTCCGACGTTGACGATCTCGCTCATGATCGCGGTACCTCGAAAAGGGTGGCGTAAGGCATTGAATCTTCCTGCCCGTAATCAAACCGGGCGATCTCTTTCAATCCGGCGCCGACCATGATGGCGTACAGGTTGGGGTTCATCAGGACCGGTGGGAAGCCATACGTCCCCCCGAGCCGCCCGATTTCCGCCCAATGCACCAGCAGATGGGTGACGCCGCGTTCCCGCAGCCAGCCGAGCACAGCGGTCGGATCCTGCATTTGCTCAAGGGCCTCGGCGAGCGGTTGCCGGTTGAACACCGTGGCGTACTCGCAGGGCCGGCGGCTGTAGAACGTCCGGGCCTCGCCCACCAGCATGATCCGTGCGCCCGCCGGCAGGGAGTTAATGGCCCGCCAGTGCTGGGTGCCGGGCCACTGCCCGGTGATGAACCAGTCGGTCCGACCGTAAGCCCGGATGGGCATTCGGTTAACGCGGGTGTGATCATAATAGAGCCCCGCGAGGCGGTAAAGGTTCCAGCCGGAACCCGCCACCAGCAGGATGAAGGCCAGTGCCTGGACCAGCGCGAGCTTCCGGGCCTCAGGGCCAGCCCAGAGCGCCGGTGATGAATCGACCGGCGGCGGGGGCTTTGCCTTCTCGTCGGGGTCAGGGGCCGGTTTGACGTCCTCGCGCGTATGCTCATCCCCGACGGCCCTTCCCGCCAGCACCAGCATGGGCAGCAGCATGACGGTCGCGAAGCGCGCGAAGAGATGGGTGGCGGTCAGCCAGATGACTGCCTGCACCACCAGCATGGCCAGCAGGGCGGCGGTCCAGCGGTCCCGGCGGCGGACGGCGGCAATGGCCGCCAGCAGGAATGTGGCCGTGCCCAGGCGAAAGTCCCGTCCGGTGCGGGCCCAGGCCCGGGCCAGGAGGGGCTCATCGGTGTGCTCGGCGGCGGCGGATCCGTGGATTTTCTGCCAGGTGACGTGGATCTCGTCGTCCCAAGTGCCCGAGCCGTCGCCGAAGACGGAATAGGCCAGCGGGAAGAAGGGATTGCCAGTATTGGCGATATTGCGGGCCATCCAGGGGCTGAAGGTAAGCAGGGCCGCGCAACCGTAGAGCAGAAGATGGCGAACCCGATGCGGCCACGACGTGGGGCTGACCAGCAGGACGAAGCTGATCGGGAACGCGACTAGCGGTACGGCCGTATACTTGTACCCGCAGGCCAGGCCTGCCAGCAGGCCGGCCACCAGGGGGCGTTCGCGCAGGGCGGCGGCCAGGGCGCACAGGCCCAGGGCGAGCATGCCGACCTCGGTGTAGGCGATGCCGGCCAGGTAGGCGATCCAGGGGGTGGTGCCGGCCAGAACACCGCAGAGCAGCCCCGCGCGTGGTGAGAAACGCGAACCGGCCAGCCATGCGGCGGCCATGAACAGCAGGGCCAGGCCGGTGTTGACCGTGACGGCCATAAACGAGGCCTCAATGGGGTCTCCACGCAGCGTCATCATGAGCAACGAGAGCATCTCGCTGTTCAAGGGGAAGTTGCTGTAGACGTTGTTGGACAGGAAGGTGATCCGGCCTTCCTCGAAGAAGATCTTCGGTACGGCCAGATGGTATTCGAGCACGTCGTAGCCGTACCCCTCCTCACGCCAGAGTACCCCCGGCGGCAGACACGCCCCCAGCAACATGATGGCCACAAAGGGGCATACCAGCAGCCAGAGCCAATTCAGGGCGGCGTTGCCGGTCTCGACCTGCCGTAACGTGGGGGGCGCGACGGCCATTGACCGGTCGGCCCCGGCGGAGGCCCGAGACGATTTGATCACCCCCATTTCCCACGGGTCGAGGAGCAATCTGGCCAGCCCGGCGAGGGCCAGGCCGCCGGTCAGCAGGAAAGCGGCCGTCCGCGTGAGCCAGCCCAGTGAACCCAGCCCGAGCACCAGCAACGGCAGAAACCCGATTCCCAGCCCTGCCCCCAGGATCAGCCGCTCGGCCCAGGGGGCATCCTTCAGCCCCAGCCAGCGCCCGATCCACCCGCCCGCCAGCCCGGCCGCGGTCAGCACCGCCAGCGCGACCACCCCTTCCAGCAGAAAGAAGACCAGGGCGGCGAAAGACTCCAGGCCAACCAATAGGCCAATGAGCGTTACCCCCGCCAATGCGACTCCGAGCGAAGGAACTCGTTGGCCGGTGACCTTAACTTCGGGCATGGGTGTGGTATCTCGTTGTGTTCTAAAAGAAGCGGCCCCTGGCGCGGGTGCCATGGTTACCCCGGATTACCTCGATGCCGTCACGGCAGGGCCAAGGCTCCGCACCGGCTGCTCTAGCCGTAGCGGCCGGGCTCTGTACCGGCCGTTCTCGCCATGGCGACCGGACCGGATGCCTGGCCAAAGCTCGGTGCTGGTCGGGGTCCGGACAGGACGTCCGCCCCCGTTCGGATTCAAGAAGGCGGGCAGGATGCCCGCCCCCCGTTCGGGTTCGGCGAAGGCGGGCAAGATGCCCGCCCTCCTGCACCGGCGAGGGGCCGGTGCAACCCAGGACGCCGGTACCCCACAGCACGGCCTGAGCCCCCGGGATGCACACTTCGTGTGCCTGGCGGTCCCACCCTCGCGCACGCTCGCTTAGACTATCACACCCATCCGGGCGGGGCAACCGAAGTTGACCCCTCCCCACCCCGGCGGTACCATCACCCCCTGCGGAGTGGGTTGTGAGCTCATTTCCCCGGCGAGGGGAACGCATCGAGCCGGTGTTTTATATTGTCAGTGGAGCCGTTCATGGATACGCGACGCATTCATCTCAGTGAGAAAGACATACCCCAGGCGTGGTACAACATCCAGGCCGATCTGCCCAGCCCGTGCCCGCCGCCGCTGCACCCGGCCACGAAGAAGCCGGCGACTCCCGAGGATCTGGCCGCCATCTTCCCTAAAGCCCTGATCAGCCAGGAGATGAGCACGGAGCGCTGGATCCCCATCCCCGACGAGGTTCGCCGGATCTATTCCATCTGGCGGCCGACGCCGCTGGTGCGGGCCCGGTCCCTGGAAAAGGCCCTCAAGACCCCGGCCCGGATTTACTTCAAAGACGAGAGCGTCAGCCCGCCGGGCAGCCACAAGCCCAATACGGCCCTTGCCCAGGCCTGGTACAACAAGCAGGAGGGGATTACCCGCCTGTCCACCGAGACCGGCGCCGGGCAGTGGGGCGCGTCGCTGGCCTTTGCCTGCACCCTGCTGGACATGGAATGCAAGGTGTACATGGTCAAGGTCAGCTACCAGCAGAAACCCTACCGGCGTTCCATGATGCACCTGTGGGGGGCGACGGTGTTGCCCAGCCCGACGGACCAGACCAACGCCGGGCGCAGCATTCTCCAGCAGGACCCCGATTGCCTGGGCAGCCTGGGTATTGCCATCAGCGAGGCCGTCGAAGAGGCCGCCACTCGCCCGGACACCAACTACAGCCTGGGCAGCGTGCTCAACCACGTGCTGCTGCACCAGACCATCATCGGCCTGGAAGCCGAGAAGCAGATCAAGGAGTTCGGCGACTTCCCCGACGTGGTCGTCGCCTGCGTGGGCGGGGGCAGCAACTTCGGCGGGATCGCCTTCCCCTTCCTGCGCTACAAGCTCACCGAAGGCAAGGACATCCGCTTTATTGCCGCCGAACCGCAGGCCTGCCCGACCCTCAGCCGGGGGCAGTACCGCTATGACTACGGCGACACGACCATGCTCACGCCGCTGCTCAAGATGTTCACCCTCGGCCACACCTTCATGCCCGCGGGCATCCACGCCGGCGGTCTGCGTTACCACGGCATGTCCCCGCTGATCAGCCAGGCGGCCGCTCTCAAGCTGATCGAGCCCAAGGCCCTCTATCAGACCGGCTGCTTCGAGGCGGCCAAGCTGTTCGCCGCCACCGAGGGCATCATCCCCGCGCCGGAAAGCTCGCATGCGATCAAGGCGGCCTGCGACGAAGCCATCCGCTGCCGCGACACCGGCAAGGAAGAGTGCATCCTCTTCAACTTAAGCGGCCACGGCATCTGCGATCTGGCGTCGTATGACCGCTATCTCTCCGGCGAACTCGAGGACTTCGAGTATCCCAAGGAGAAGATCGAAGAGGCCATGAAGGCCTTGCCGGAGATTTGAGTTGGTGGTTAGTTGTCAGTGGTCAGTTGTCAGTTGTTGGTAGTCAGTTGTCGGTAGTCGGTTGCTTCGGCCGGCACCTGGGTGCACACACACGACAATTGACAGGAATAGACTCCCACGCTCGGGGCGTTGTCCCGGGCGTGTTTTTTTTCACGTGACGCCGTTGCGGCCGACAAGATAGCTCGTATCGTTCACAGCGGGAAACGTCCATGGCATGGTAGCGGCCGGGCTCCGTACCGGCCGTTTTCATTTCGGGAAACAACCGGCCACCCACCTTTCGCCGGATACCGCGCCCGGCCGGTACAGCGAGTTGATTACCTCCCGCTGATTGCTGACTGCTGACTGCTGACTGCTGAACGCTAACCGCTGAAATCACCGAGCGGAGGAGAGCTGCGCAATGCAGAAGGGCTCCTGTACCAATTGGTATCGAGGGCGGAAATCACCCGATATTAGCCAACAAACGTCAAAGAGGAATCTTGCGCTCTGCACTTACGGAAGGGTGTTGTTATGAACTCCATATCACGAGTGACTTGTCTTCTTCTGGCGGGCTGGTTGTTGCAGGTTATCGGCTGTGGGGCCTTCCCGGAAGGCCTGTTGGACATTGATCCTCCGGAGGAGGACACCTGGACCCCGGTCTATACGCCGGTGAGCAGTGTTGACAGGCAGCTTCTGGGGGCGCCCGGTGATTCGCCGGACGCGGCGCCGTCGCTGGAGGTGACTTCGGGGACGGTGGAAATCGATACCGACGCGGTGACGATCACGGTCGGCGATACGGTCTACACCGGAACGGTTCGCACGCAGACCGACGGACCGGAGGTGACGGAGTTTACCTTTGCGTCCATCCATCTGGCCTCGAACGTGACAGTGACGACCAAAGGCAGCCGGGTTCTGTCGCTGGTTTCGAAGGGCGACGTGGTCATCGATACGACGCTGGATGTCAGCGGCGGGGACGGGCGTCTGAACGAGGGAGGATTCGGCCGCTTGGGCGGCGGGCGAGGCGGCACTCCCCGTGTGGAGCCGGTTACAGAGAGGTGGGGTACCTGGGATTATGCATACGGTGAGGAAGGCCAGGGCAAGGGCGGCGGGAAACTGCTGTCACGTTCCCCTCCGGGCGGCGGAGGGTTCGGTGGAACAGGTGGTTGGAGTGAGGACGATATTTGGGGCAAAGAAGTAGCAAGATACGGCGGTCAGGCCTATGGGAATCTGGCCTTGGTTTTGGAGGGCGGCAGCGGAGGCGGAGCGGGCATGCCCGAAGGAAGGCAAACATCAGAATTGCCCGGTGGAGGCGGAGGCGGCGGATGTATCGCGATCACGGCGGGCAGGGAGATTCGGGTCTCCGGGGCCATTTTGGCCAATGGGGGCAGGGGGTGCCCCTCACCCGATGACCATCTTCCGGGGGGCGGTGGCGGCAGCGGCGGTGGAATCCTACTTTCGGGTCAGCGGCTGACCATTACCGGAACACTCTCGGCCAGGGGCGGCAATTCCGGTTGCGCAAGCTGGCTTATACCGCCGGCGGCCGGCGGCGGCGGTGGCGGTCATATTCTTCTGCACGTGCGGGATCTGGCTCCGGAGGAGTCGGTGCTCACGGGAAGCTTCGATGTCGGGGGGGGATCGGGACGGGCTGGCCCTCCGAGTACTGGGTGTACCGGGAGGAGGGACGTAAGCGTCGATTCCTGCTCCAGGCGGATCGAACGGTCATTCCTGCCGGCCAGCGGCTGACGATGCGAACGAACCCGGATCGTCTTGAAGTAGCGCCCGGTCAATTCATTCATTTCGTCACCGGCGACTGGCAGGTGGATGGCGAGTTGATTGTTAACCCATAGGTAGTCTCAAGACCAGATGCGTCCCGTTTCGAGTTTTCTCTGCTCACTACCTTTGAGGTATTGATCTTTCCGAAATAGGATGCAGCGGTAGGCACATGTTTTTGTGGCGTAGAGGGACGCGTCATGCCAAGGCAGAGGGTCACATCGTATGAGGCTGCACAGCACTTGGCTGGCATGGTGATTGGGCAATTTGAGTACGACGAGCCACTCGTTGTGCGTGAACGGTTGAGCGTCGACACAGACCGTGTAGTCAAAGAGCTTCTCCTTCTCAGGACGTTTGCCGTTGATGCTGCTACACAGTTGATTAGCCAATCAATCCCAAAAGCTGCTGATGTGGAGTCTGCCTATTTCGACATGGTGACGAGCATGCTCAAGGATATAGGAGCTTTGCGCTACTGCGAGGCGCGTTATGAAGTCTACCTTTGGGTTATGTAACAGTCGTCGGATGATGTGGATTGGGCAATTGGCACTGCGTTCGCACAGCAGTGTTCAGCACCTTCAGATAGAGGCTTAATCGACCTTGGTTCCAGGATGTTTGTGAATTACGTGAAATTCACCAAAGACTATTTGGAGTCTGTGGACCTCGTATGAGATGGTAGCTGGTTAACTCCAAAGAGAAACTCCTCCTGAGAGGGTACTCTGGGGAGAGAAAGAGGGCAGAAGCTAGTCTTAGTCTATGGACCTCGATATCAACACAAGTGTTTCTAGTTCTTGTCCCTCTTTTCGGAAAGAAACCGGTAGGGAGGCCAGCCGCTACGGCAAATTGACTGCCTTGCACTGATCGCTGAAAGCTGACTGCTGAAATCGCTGAACGCAGAATTGTTGCTCAGTGCTGAACATCTGCTGCGCGCCAGGCAGTGGTCAGCTTCGGCGCACGGGAAGTACTAAGCCGACGTTACACGGCCCTGAGGCGGCCTCGCCCTGTACGAGCGAACCTGCCCACGTTCTCACATTCCCACCTGCTCACCTTCCCGCTTGCCGGCGGCCCTCACCGCCCCACGGCCGCCATGCCGGCTGGTGGGTAGCGGTCGCCGGCGGCTGCGCCTTTGGGGGCCACTTCGTCGATCCGCCGCAGGTCCTCGGGGGTGAGCACGATCTCCGCCGCTTTGGCGTTCTCTTCGAGGTAACGGCGGCGCTTCGTACCCGGGATGGGGATGATGTCGTTACCCTGGGCCAGCACCCAGGCCAAGGCGAGCTGTGAGGGCGTGCAACCCTTCTTCGCCGCCATCTGGGTAATGCGCTCGACCAGGTCGAGGTTCTTCTGGAAGTTCGCGCCCTGAAAGCGGGGGTTATTCCGTCGCCAGTCGTCAGGGGCGAGGTCTTCGAACCGCCGGATCTGACCCGTCAGAAAGCCGCGGCCCAGCGGGCTGTAGGCCACGAAGCCGATGCCCAACTCCCGGCAGACGGGAAGCACGTCCTCTTCCGGGTCCCGCGTCCATAGTGAATACTCGGTTTGCAGGGCGGTGATGGGGTGAACCCGATGCGCCCGGCGGATGGTCTCCGGGCCGGCCTCGGACAGGCCCAGGAAGCGCACTTTGCCCTGTTGGACCAGTCCAGCCATGGCCCCGACCGTGTCTTCGATGGGGGTGTTGGGGTCCACGCGGTGCTGATAGTAGAGATCGATCATGTCGGTCTTGAGCCGTTTGAGGCTCGCGTCGCAGGCCTGGCGCACGTACTCCGGCCGGCCGCTGATGCCCAGGAAGGTGCCGTCCGGGGCGCGCACGTTGCCGAATTTGGTGGCCAGGATGACCTGCTGACGGCGGTCGGCGATGGCCTTGCCGACGAGGATTTCATTCTCGCCCCGGCCGTAGACGTCGGCCGTGTCGAGGAAATTGATGCCCAGCTCGATTGCCCGGTGGATGGTGGCGATCGATTCGGCTTCGTCGCCGGGCCCGTAGAACTCGGACATGCCCATGCACCCCAGGCCCATGCAGGAGACGGTCAGACGGCCATTACCGATGGTTCGCTGTTGCATACCTGTATCCCTCTATTGCCCGGTTCCGCCGGAAACGGTACAAATGCCTTTTGTCCTGTCGGTTATGGAACTCTGGAGATTCTACTCCGGAAACTCCTGTATGACACCAGGTGAACCATGAAACATCTTCTTCTTGCGGTTCTTACGGCCCTTGTGATGTGCTTGTCGGCCGGGGTGGCGCCTGCCGGAGAGCCGGCTTCACGCCCGAACATTCTCTTCGTCCTCATCGACGACATGGGCTACGGCGACCTGAGCTGCTTTGGCGGTCAGCGGGTGGAAACGCCGGCCATTGACCGGTTAGCCGGCGAGGGCCTGCGTTTCACGCAGTTCTACGCGAACGCGCCGATTTGCAGCCCGTCGCGCGTGGCCTTCACCACCGGGCAGTACCCCAACCGCTGGCGGATCACCTCGTACCTGGACAACCGGCAGGCGAACCGGCGGCGCGGCATCGCCGACTGGCTCGCCCCGGAAGCGCCCAGTCTGGCGCGGTTCCTCGCGCAGGCCGGTTACCACACCGCGCACGTCGGCAAGTGGCACATGGGCGGCCAGCGCGACGTGGGCGATGCGCCGGCCATCACTGCGTATGGCTTCGCCACGTCGCTGACCAACTTCGAGGGTTTGGGCGAGCGGCTGTTGCCGGTCTTCGAGCCGCACAAGGACGGGCGAGAGTTCGATCACGGGCCGACGCGGATGAGCGGCGAGCTGGGCGGGCCGATTCGCTGGGTTGAGCGGCACAAGGTCACGGAAGGCTTTGTGGACCGGGCTCTGAAGGAGATGAAGGCCGCCGGCGAGAGCGGCAAGCCGTTCTATGTGAATCTGTGGCTGGACGACGTACACTCGCCCTGCCAGGCCCCGCCGGGCCTGCGAGGTGACGGTTCGCCGGTGGCCAATTACCTGGGCGTCATGAAAGAAATGGACCGCCAGTTGGGGCGCGTGTTCGACTATATCCGCTCCGAGCCGAAGCTTCGCGAGAACACGATTGTGCTGCTGGCCAGCGACAACGGGCCGGAGCGGGGCCTGGGCGTGACCGGCGGCCTGCGCGGGTCGAAGGGCAATCTCTACGAGGGCGGCATCCGCAGCCCGCTGATCGTGTGGTCCGCCCGGATACCGAAGTCGGCGGCGGGGTCAAAGAATGAGAAGACGGTGTTGGCCGCGATGGATGTGGCCCCGTCGCTGCTGGCCCTGGCCGGCGTTCCGGCGCCGGAGGGGGTGGCCTTCGACGGCATGGACATGGGCGAGGCGTTGGTGGGGCGGGCCATGCCGCAGCGCGGCACGCCGATTATGTGGGTTCGCCCACCCGACCGGCCGGGGCCGAATAACAACTGGCCGGACCTGGCCATCCGCGATGGCGACTGGAAGCTGCTGGTAAATCGCGACGGCTCGCGGACGCAACTGTTCAATCTCGCGGATGATCGCGCCGAGAAGACCAACGTCGCTGACGAGCATCCGAAGATTGTTGAGCGGCTGAGCAGGCAGGTGATCGAATGGGATCGGTCTATCGCCGGTGAAGCGAAGAGCAAGTGATACAGACCTCAAGTGAATCTTGTGCGTCGTTCTGCACCGGATGGGTCGGGTTCATCAATGCACAAGTTTCACTTGGGATCGGTATGAATTCTCATTTGCGCTTCGCGAACGACCGCCGTACTCGCCCCGCAGGGGCGAAGGTCGTTAGCCAGGGGCGTAAGCCCCTGGAGGGGAGGTGAGCCCGGAGGGACGAGAGCCCCCGAAGGGGGCGGCAGATGGACATCTCTCAATCCCAAATATAACGCGGATCGTACTGAATCCCATGCCGTTTCAAGAAGCGAACGAACTCCTCCTGGAATGGAATAAGCCGGTGGTGCTCTTCTTGCGCGTCAATATACGCATGTACGCGACTGATATTCGAATAGCTCACGGTGAACGCGCCGTAACCTTCCTGCCAGGCAAACCCTTGCAGATTGTCAAAGGTCTGATGAATCCACTTGGATGAATTCGCTTTGATGTCCCGCAAGACGTCTGCCACTGAGAATCTCTGATGCAGAAACGCCAGCAGATGAACATGATCGTAGGTGCCGCCTGCGGCAAGCAAGCGCCCGTTCTCGCCTTCGATGATTCCGCCGATGTAATCATACAGGCGCTGCCGCATCTGCGGCACGATCAACGGTTCGCGGCTCTTGGTGCTGAAAATGAGGTGGTAGTGCAGGCAGGTAAATGATTGTCCCATGAGATTCCTCCCGCGATCTGTCGCCCCCGCTGGGGGCTTGTTTGGCTTTGCGCGGCAGTGTACCAGGGGCTTGCGCCCCTGGCTAATCACCTTGGCCCCTTCGGGGCCTCCGCATGCCCTGGCCGCGGCGGTTAGCCGGCTCAGGATGTTAATCGCTTACCGAGTGCTTGCTGGCAAAGGGGTGTGGTAACCGGTTATGGCTGAACGGTATGACAGCCGTCCCAGAGGCCGGGGGACCGGCGCCCAGTTTGCCCGTAACCCGCACAGGGGCCGCCGCTCCACCATAGTCATACAGATTCCAACTCAATCGTGGACGCTTGAAGCGTGCCAAGTGCGACAGAATCGAACGTGAAAGGCGGCTTTCTCTTTCAGCAATCGGCTTCCACCTTTCGGGCTGTCGGTCGCTGACCGCTGACCGCTGATCGCTTACCGCTGCCCCTGGCGGGGTGGGCATGTCCGACGCGGTTTGGTTTCCACATGCCCACCCGCCCGAGCACAGGCGTGTGGGCATGGCACCCGGCTGACCGCTGACCGCTGATTGCTGATCGCTCACCGCTACCCGCTGAATGCAGCATCCGCTTTACAGCACGCCCTTGGTGGAGGGCACCGACGTTTCCCGCGGGTCGAACTCGACCGCCATGCGCAGGGCCTTGCCCAGCGCCTTGCAGATGGCTTCGGCGATGTGGTGATCGTTGCTGCCGTAGAGCACGTTGACGTGCAGGTTCATGCGGGCGTTGAAGGCCACCGCGCGGAGGAACTCCTCGAGGAGCTGGACGTCGAAGCCGCCGATCTTCGAGCCGCCGTAGTGTGCGTTGTAGACGATGGCCGCCCGCCCGGAGAGATCCACCGCCACCTGGGCAAGGGCCTCCTCCATCGGCAGGATGAAGAAGCCGTACCGGCGGATGCCCTGCTTGTCGCCGACCGCCCGCGCGAGGGCCTCGCCCAGGCAGATGCCCACGTCCTCGACGGTGTGGTGATCGTCCACGTGCAGGTCGCCGCGCGCCCGGATGTCCAGGTCGAACAGCCCGTGCCGGCCGATGTGGTGCAGCATGTGGTCGAAGAAGCCGACGCCGGTATTGACGGTCACCTGGCCGGTGCCGTCGAGGTGAAGCTTCAGCTCGATCTGGGTTTCCCGGGTTTCACGCCGGATGGTGGCCTGGCGCGGGGCATTGGAAACGGTTTGATCAGGAGTCGAATCCTTCGGAGAGCGTCGTGCCAATCTAATACTCCTCGAACAACCTCAGCCCCCAACCGACAACCCACAACCGACAACCCTTACCGCCGGCACAAGTCGGTTAGCGCCGCGACCAAGGCATCGTTCTGCTCCGGCGTGCCTACGGTGATGCGCAGCTTGTCGTTCAAGCCGGGGTAATCAAAATATCGGACGAGAATCCGCCGGGCCTTGAGCGACGCGTATAACTCGCGGGCCGTGGGCTGTCCGCAGGCGGCCAGCAGGAAGTTGGATTCACTGGGCAGGCAACGCAGCCCCAGGCGGTCCAGGGCCGCGCTGAGCCGCTTGCGTTCGGAGATCACTTTCTGCCGGGTCTGCTCAAAGTAGGCCTGGTCTTGAATGGCCGCCGTCGCCGCCGCGATGGCGATCGCATCGACGTTGTAGCTGTCCTTGACCTTCATCAGCCCGCGAATCAGGTTCTCATGTCCGATCGCGAATCCGAACCGCAGCCCCGCCAGTGAATAGCCCTTGGAGAGCGTCCGCATGACCAGCACGTTCGGCCGGGTCCTAGCCAGCTCCAGGCAGTTTTCGCGGGCGAAATCCACGTAGGCCTCGTCGATGCAGAGCACGCCTTCCAGCGCGTCGGCCAGCTTGCCGATCTGCTCGGCGGGTACGAACGTGCCGGTGGGGGAGTTAGGGTTCGCCAGGTAGGTTACCCGCCCCCGGGCGTTGACCAGTCCCTCGATGGGCAGGCTGAAATCCGGCGGGAAGGGCACTTCCTTGACGATGGAGGCCTCGATGGTGGCCAGAACCCCGTAGAGGGTATAGGTGGGCACGGGGTAGACCAGGGCCGCCTCAGGACCGCTGAAGGCCCGCACGGTCATGTTGAGAATGTCATCCATCCCGTTGCCGCAGATGATGTTCTCCCGCTTGACGCCGAAGATCTTCGCCGCCGCGTCGCGGAAGAGGTTGCCCTGGGGATGCGGATACCGGCGAAGCTGCTCGGCCTGCACGCCGGCCACCGCCTTCATCACCGCCGGCGAGGGCGGGTAGGGGTTCTCATTGGTGTTCAACTTGATGACGGAAGGATCTTCCGGCTGCTCGCCGGGGGTGTAGCCTTCCATCGCCTCAATATTCGGACGGAAATAACTCATGGTCGGTTGTCAGTGGTCAGTAGTCAGTTGTGATTTTCGTTATTCGGGCTTCGACATTCGTCACTTGGGGCTATCCGCGGTTCCTCGTTCTCAAGCTCACCGACCGCGCGTGGGCGATCAGCCCCTCCGCCTTGGCCAGCGTCTCGATCGAGGCCGCATCGTGTACCAGCCCGCCAGGAGTGTATTCAATGATGCTTGTCCGCCGCAGGAAACTCAGCGACGAGACGCCGCTCCAGAACCGCGCCGTTCCGCCGGTGGGCAGCACATGCGACGGGCCGGCCACATAGTCGCCGGTTGCTTCCGGCGTGTAGTGGCCCAGGAAGATGGCCCCGGCCGAATCGATCTTGTCGGCCAGCGCCGTCGCGTCGTTGGTGGCGATCTGGAGGTGCTCGGGGGCGATCTCATTCGCCAGTTGGGCCGCCTCGTTCATGTCCCGCACGACGACAATCGCGCTGAGCTGGGCCAATGACCGGGCCGCCCCTTCGGGCTTGGGCAGTTCGGCCAGTTGCTTATCCAGCTCCTTCACCACGGCCTCCGCCAGCTCCGCCCGGTCGGTCAGCAGGATCGAGCAGCCGGGATCGTGTTCGGCCTGGGCCAGCATGTCCACGGCCACGAACTCCGGCCGGGCTGAGGCGTCGGCGATAATCACCACCTCGCTGGGCCCCGCAAACATGTCGATGTCCACAACCCCGTACAGCCAGCGCTTGGCGAGCTGCACGTATACGCTGCCCGGACCCACGATCTTGTCCACCCGGGGGACGCGCTCGGTGCCCATGGCCAGGGCGGCGATCGCCTGGGCCCCGCCCATCCGGTAGACCTCGGTGATGCCCAGTTCGCCGGCCGTGGCCAGGATGGTGGGGTGAATGTCTCCCTCATGGCGCGGCGGGGCCACCAGAACCAGTTCCTTTACCCCGGCCACCTGGGCTGGCACCGCGCAGTGGATGGCCGAGGAGGGCAGGGGGGCCGCCGCTCCCGGAACGCAGATGCCTACCCGCTTGACCGGCCGCATCCGGGAAGAAAGATGCTGGCCGCCGGGAGCCATCGGCTCCGACACGCTGGCCATGACGTGCTGTTGAAATCGCCGGACGGACTCGATGGCGTGCTGGATGGCCTGGCGCAGATCAGGGGCCAGCCGTTCGCGGGCCGCGGTGATCTCTTCGGGCTGAACCCGCACCTGCTCGGGAGCCACGGTGACCTTGTCCACCCGGGCGGTGATCTCCGAGACGGCCGTGTCGCCGCGATGGCGGACGTCCTTGATGATATCGTGCACGATCCGGGATTCGGGGGATTCGTCCAGGATCAGGCTGTCCAGCAGCAGAGGCTGTCGCAATTGCCGCAGCTCCCCGGCCGCATCAGTTTCGCTCGTGCGGATGATTCGGATCGTTGGCATGGTACTCAAAGGGCCCGCCGGCCCGCTCAAAGCCATCAGGGGTCGAAGACAAACCAGGAATTATAAAGGCAGAGGAGGGAATCGGCCAGAAGCGAGGGAGGCCGGCTCCAGGGGGGCGGCCCAGGGATTATGGTGAAACGGCCGGTCGCATCAGGGGGGGCGGGCATCCTGCCCGCCTCGAAGGCGTGCAAAATGCGCGCCTTCCGGGGCCTCGCGTCATCCCGCCACGGAGAATTGCCACACCCCGGTCGGCTCCCGGACAGGTGAAGCAGCAACAGGAAATATCCTTCGTGACCCCCAAAAAGCCGGTGACGGGGGGCCACCCGTTCATCAATTCTCCGCTGGTGCTTCAGGGCCGATGAATTTCCCCGCCGGCGGAGCCACGGCCCCGTCAAGACCGGTGGCTTTCATCCAGTTCGTGATTTTGATTCGGGTCTTGTCTCCGGCCCGAGGGCCTGGCTGGTCGCTTCTTGCCGTCCAGGCGGGCATTCCCCCCCCCGGGCGCGCGAAAGATGCCATCCCCTCAGGTGGCTGCTGGCGGATGGAGGAAGGTGGGGGTGAGATCAGGCCATACGCACGCGGAGACGGCCGATCTGCCGGTTGTCGGGGCCGAGGATCTCGTGGAGCATGTCCGTGGCCGTGCAGGGCTCCGTTTGTTGGGCCGCCGGATTTCGATAGACGCAGCGCCCGGACAGGTCGTGAATCCAGACGGCGTGGGCCGAATCGTCGAAGGTTCGGGCCAGGCCGGCCAGATCCGTCGGCGACAGAATACCAGGCCGAAGCCCCAGGTCAGGATGAGAAACCATGGTCGTCATAGCGAGCGGCCTCCTTTGCCGCTGTTGGGAACCCGCTTATTGTCTGGTTATCGGAAGACTGGTCCAGCCCTCTGGAATCACTTATGCGGAATAAGCCTGTGAAATCCTCTCGGTGGCTCATGCAAATATTTGCGCTGAAGAAGGTTGTGCTTGCTGGTGGAATGGTTTTGCCGTTCGGCGGTTCCTGTTGCCAGCACTGTCCGTCGGCTATGGCAGCAGACTGATCTTCACGGCGGATGGCAAGCTCTTCCGGGAGGCGGAGGCTATAATGCAGCATGGGCCCGGACGACAAGATCTGCTACTGCTATCACGTTCCGTATCGAAAGCTCTGGAGCTATGCCCGTCGCGAGAAGCTCCAGCGGCCCAGCCAGCTTTCCGGCTGCCTGGGGGCGGGCACGGGGTGCGGCTGGTGTATTCCCATACTGAAACGCATCTTCGAGGCGGCACAATCACAACAGGCCCAAGCCCCTTCCATCGAGATGTCCGCCGAGGAGTACGCGCAGAGCCGGAAGGCTTACATTCAAAGCCAGGCACGCAAAAACAGCTTCTGAGCTTCGCAGAGAACTTCCCCTCGGCTCGTTGTGCGGATTTCATCTCCAAACGGGTGGCGCTACAGGAGTGTTCCCCGCAGCAGCAGCGAGGCGATCGAAAAGTAAATCACGATGCCGAAGACGTCCACCAGCGTGGCTACGAAAGGCGTCGATGAGACCGCCGGATCCAGGCCGAGCTTGCGCAACAGGAGAGGCAGCATGGATCCTATCAGCGTGCCGTACATCACCACGCCCACCAGGCTCAGGGCCACCGTCCAGCCGATCATGACGTAATGAGGGCCGTATCGATCCTCGGTCCCCGGCCACAACACGATTCTGATCATTGCGATCAAGCCCAACACGAGGCCCAGGGCCAGCCCTGACCCGATTTCGCGCACCAGTACCCGCCACCAGTCTTTCGTGTTGATCTCGTGAATGGCCAGAGAGCGGATGATCAGCGAGGTGGCCTGGCCACCGCTGTTGCCGCCGCTGCTGATGATCAGGGGAATAAACAGGGTCAGCACCACCGCCTGGCTGATTTCCTCTTCAAAGAAGCCCATGGCCGTGGCCGTAAGCATCTCGCCGACGAAGAGCACGGAGAGCCAGATGGCCCGCTTGCGGAACAGGGTGAAAAAGCCGGTCCTCAGATAGGGCGCCTCCAGGGTCTCGACGGCGGCCATTTTCTGCATGTCCTCGGTCGCTTCCTCCTGGGCCACGTCGAGCACGTCGTCCACGGTGACGATGCCCACGAGGTGGCCGACGGAATCCACGACCGGCAGCGCGGTGCGGTCCATTCGTCCGAACAGTTCCACCGCCTCTTCCTGGTCGTCGGTGACGTTCAGGGCGGTATACTGCCGGTCCATGAGTTGAGCGAGGGGGGTGGCGGTGGGCGACAGGATGATCTCACGCAGCCGGATCTCGTCGATCAGACGTCCCTGCGTGTCAACCACGTAGATGTAGTTGAGGGTTTCCTTGTCGCGGCCGACCCGGCGGATGTGGTCCAGCACCTCGCCAACTGTCCAGCCCTCACGAACTGCCACGTAATCGGGCGTCATGATGCGCCCGACGGATTCCTCGGGATACCCCAGCAGTTCGGTGGCGATCCTCCGCTCCTCGGGGGAGAGCAGCATGAGCAGCCGCTGGGTGACCGGCCCGGGCAGCTCTTCAAGCAGGGCGGTGCGGTCGTCCGGGTCCATTTCGTTGAGCACCGCCGCGACCTGCTCCCGGCCCAGGCTGCGCATCAGGGCTTCCTGGGCCTCCACGGGCATGTACTCGAAAATGTCGGCGGCCACGTCCCGAGGCATCAACCGAAAGAGCACCGCCGCGTCCTGCGGGGCCATGTCCGTGAAGATCTCCGCCACGCTGTCCAGAGGCAGAGTGGTGAGGGCCTTTCGCAGGTCCGCGAACTGCCGGTTCTGGATCATCTCGACAATGTCTGGTCCTACAAGTTGTCCGAGCATGGCACGCTCCCGGGATCCAGGCTGGGCGGCGAAAGAGGGCTATGTTACCCGCTTAACGAATAGTAGGGTAGGCTGGTCAGTGGCCGGTTGGCCGTCCCAAGGGAGGGCCTGGTGCAGCGGCCGGGCTCCGTACCGGCCGTTTTCCGTGTCGTGGTCGGGCCGGATATCTGGCGAAAGGGGGGGACCACCCGTTTCCCGGACAAAATGCTCGCTCCCCGTTCGGACTCACAAAGGCGGGCAGGATGCCCGCCCCCCCTGTACCGGCGAGACGCCGGTGCTGCACACACGGCTCAAGAGCCGTGGCATACACTTCCTGCGCCGCATTGGCTCACAGTCACGCACAGTGATTCAGCCTGATCGGCGATTGGGCCGGCTGATTGATGAGCGAGAACCGGCGCCGTTATGCGTGCCGCAGGGCCTCGATGGGATCCAGGCGCGCCGCGGTCGCGGCCGGATAGATGCCGAAGAAAATCCCCACGGCCAGCGCCAACCCGGCACTGATCAGAATGGTCCAGGCATGGATGATGGTGGGCCACTCCACCCACCAGGTGATCAGGAAGGCCCCGGCCGTGCCGGTGGCCACGCCGATGGCCCCGCCCACCGAACTGAGGATGAGGGCCTCGACCAGGAACTGGAAGGTGATGTCGCGGCGTTTGGCTCCCAGTGCCCGGCGAATGCCGATCTCGCGGGTGCGCTCGGTGACGGTGGCCAGCATGATGTTCATGATCCCGATGCCGCCCACCAGCAGGGAGATGCCGGCGATGCAGCCCAGGGTGATCTGTCGCTGACGTTTCTGGGCCTCGGCGATTTTGAGCCGTTCCAGCGGAACCTTGACGAGGTAATCTTTCTTGGAATGGCCGTGAGCGAGCAACTGCTGGAGCATCTGCGAGACGGGGATCACGTTTTCCAGTTCGTCCACCTGCACGTACAGATCGCTGAAGGTGCACTTGGACATCTCGCGGGAGCCGCTTCGCACCTTGAACTTCAGATCCCCGTAGCGATGATCGGCCGTGGACAGGGGAATGAACACGTCCGTATTGAGGTTGCGCTCGCTGACGCCCTTGGCGGGCGTGCCGGCAGTCTCCACCCGGCTCAAAACTCCAACTACTTTGAACGGCACGTATCCCGATCGGGGCGCGTTCACGATCAGGGTTCGTCCGATCGGATCTTCATACGCAAACAGCCGCGCCCGCACCTCGTCGCCGATCACGCACACCTGGCTGGCCTGGGCCTGGTCCACCGGCAGTAATGGCCGCCCGCTGGCGATGGTCAGGTTGATGGTGTTGAAGAGCGCCGGCTCGGTGCCCACGATGGTGGCGGGGAACTGTGTCGTTCCGTAGATGGCCTCGTAAGCCACTTCGCGAAGCGGCACCACGCGGACCACATTGGGAATCGTTCCCCGGATGCGCTGCAGATCGGCCCGGGTCAAACCGTATTCCAGAAGCCAGCTTCGCACCTCGGTTGCGGAGGTCTCCTCCGGCTTGGTGGAGGTGAGAATGATATTGTTGGTACCCAGCAGGCGAATGAGGGCCAATTCGGCCTCCGACGCGCCCTCGCCGATGGAGAGCATGCAGATGACCGCCGCCACGCCGCAGATGATGCCCAGCGCGGTCAGGAACGAGCGCAGCTTGTGCAGGTAGATGTTCTTTAAGCCCAGGCGGGTTGTCTCGAAGGCATGACTGATATACATGGTCGTCAGCATCCGGGGCTCAGCGATCCGCCGGCCGTCAGCCTCCTGGTCTGAGCTGACCGCCGATGGCCGACCGCTGGTTGCCACCTAGTCGTTTTGCACATCACTGATTACCTGTCCGTCCCTCAGCGTAATTACCCGTCGGCAGCGGGCGGCCACGTCATCCTCGTGCGTCACCATCAGGATGGTTTTCCCCTCTTTGTGCAGCCCGGCAAAAATGTCGAGGATCATGTCGCCGGTGGCGGTATCCAGGTTGCCGGTGGGCTCGTCGGCCAGAATCAGCAGGGGATCGTTGATCAGAGCCCGGGCGATGGCCACGCGCTGCTGCTGCCCGCCGGAGAGCTCCATGGGGCGATGGTGAATGCGGTGCTGCAGTCCGACCCGCTCGATGAGGCTTATGGCCTTCTCCCGGCGAAGGCGGGGCGGCACGCCCTGGTAGAACAGCGGGACTTCCATGTTCTCCAGCACGGTCAATTGCGGGATCAGGTTGAAGCTTTGGAACACGAAGCCCAGCCGCTTGCTGCGGATGTCGGAAAGGGCATCGTCATCGAGCCGCGAGACGTCGGCATCGCCGAGGATGTAACGCCCTCCGGTGGGGCGATCCAGGCAGCCGAGCAGGTTCAACAGCGTGCTCTTGCCGGAACCGCTGTGTCCGCAGATGGCGACGTATTCACCTTCCTCGAAGGTCAACGAGATACCCTTGAGGGCGGGCACTTCGACGGCGGAGCCGGGTACGCCGTAGGTCTTGGTCAGCCGATCGAGCCGCGCGAGAACTTTCCGTGGCTGGTGGCCCGGTGGACGGGGGGGCGGTGATTGAATCGACACGGTCTTCACGTGGCACCCCCCTAGGATCGCGGACGGCTGGCTGGTGCCCCTCCGGCCGGGCGCGCGGCGGGCCGGCTCGCGGGAGCGGCGACGGCCGGCCGGCTTGCTGCGGCCTCGCGGCGATCGCGCGGCTCCTCGCCCTGAGCGTCAGGACCCTTCTCCTGCGGCAACAGCAGCTTCATCTCGTCGGTGACCGCGAGGCGGATCGTCGCCCCTTCACTGAGCCCCTCCTTGATTTCCACATACTCAGTGCTGGCCAGCCCGACCTTCACCTCCACGGGCCTGACTTTTTCGCCTTCGTCCAGGAAAACGAAGTATTTACCCCCCTTGGCGAAGATGGCCTGCACCGGCACGGCCAGAACATCCTTCAGTTCAGTCACGAGGATTTCCGCCCGGGCGGTAGCGCCGGGCTTGAGCTGAGTGAAGGTGCCGTCCAGCAGGATTTCGGTCTCGTATTCCTTCAGGTTGCGGTTGGACCAGTGACGCGCGTTGGCCAGAACGGCGATGTTGGACACATGCCCGGTGAACCGCTGCCCGGTGAACCCCTCGATTTCAACCGTGGCCGGCAGGCCCTTGGAGATCATCTCCACCTTGGCCTCGTGAACGCGCAGGACCACCTTCATCCGGGAGGTGTCGGGCAGTTCGATCAGGCGGGCGCGTTCGACGGTCTGGGCGCCCACGTTGATGCGCGGCTGGTCGTCCCATTCTTCGCGGTAGTAGACGACCAATCCGTCCGCCGGGGCCAGGATGCGGGCCTTCTGCTTCTGGTCGTGGAGCTTCTTGAGCTTGTCGACGTTCAGATCGTACTCGCTCTTCTTGGCGGCCACGTCCGCCGCGGCCTTGGCTTCGGAGGCCTGGGACGCGCGTTCCGTCCGGGCCAGTTCTTTCCGCGCCTCCTCCACGGCCGATTTTTTCTCCTCGACGGCCATGGGAATGGTGTATTTGGTGGTCACCTCCAGGGCCAGTTCGGCCTTGGCCAGCTCCATCTTGGCCTGGATGACCTCAAACTCGTCGTTCTCCAGATCCAGGCGGGTGATAAAGCCCTTCTTGTGCAGCTCGATCGAGTCCTTGAGCTTTTTCTGGGCCCGGTCGAGGATGTTTTCCGCTTTCTTGAGGGCCAGTTCGTCCGCCTGCTTGAGTTGTTCTCCGTCGCCCTTCTCGTACTTTTCCAGCGCCTGTTCCGCCAGCCACAAGGCCAGCTTGGCCTTGCTGATGTCGCTCTGGTTCTGATCCTTGAGGATCTGGAATTCCTTCTCCGCGGCTTCGTATGCGGCCTTGGTGGTGGCGACCTTGATGTCCGCGTCGCGGATCTTGTCGTCGATCTCGTCGCTGGCCAGCTCCACGAGCAGGTCGCCCTTCTTGGCGTGGGTGCCCTCCGGCACCAGCCAGATGATGGTCGGTCGGCCTTCCAGCTCGCAGCGCACGTCGGTGACGTGGGCGGCCTTGAGCTCGCCTGTTTCCTGGAGAACGATCGGGAAACTCCGGCGGGTTACCTTGAAGAGTTGAATGTCACCGGCGGCGTTGGACCCGCTCGCCCAGCGCAGGACGGCAAAAGTTCCCAGGGCAAGCACGATCGCCGCCGCGATGGCGATCAACCGCAAGCGGTTCCGCTTCGACTTCCCGGAAGATGGCGGCAAAGGTGCCCAGTCGGTCTGTGGTTCCTGGACGGGGGCCGCCTCTCGGACGTTCTCCAGCGGGCGGGGCAATACCTCGGTTGAATCGGTAACGCTCAATGATGCACCTGGACGCGGCTTAAGACAGTAACCGGAATCATAACGTCTTTCCCGGTCGGATACCAGATCTTACACGCCGGCTTCGCCCGGAGCGCGCCGCTTCGCGCTGGTCCTGGCCGGCGGTCAGGCGGAAAGCCGAAGTCGTCTCCCTGCGCCCGTTTCCGGACACGGGAAGATGCAGGGACTTCCGGCCGCCTTACCCGCCGAGACCCTCGCGCGTGGAAGCTTCTTCATCCCTGACGATTGTCATCCACCGGCCTTCGTCATCCACCCGCAAGGTTCCCGTGTCCCGGCGGAACTGGAGAATGGCCAGATTCATCTGGGCCTGCGCCGCGGCCAGACGGTTGCGGGCCGAGAGCAGGGCGTTCTCGGCCTCGACCAGATCGCGGTTGCCGATCCGGCCTCTTTCCCACTCCAGTTGGGCGGCTTCCCGACGTTGCAGTGCGAGATCGCGATTCTTAATCTGGATCTGCAGGGACAGCGCCTGCTGCTCGACCCGCCGCATGGCGCTGCGCACTTGCCGGATCACCTCGTGCCGGGCCTGCTCGTAATTGCGCTCGGCCTCATTCCTGTTAACAATCGAACGCCGCAACTGGTTGCGTTCCGCCTTGCGGTCCAGAGGCAGTTCGAGCGTCAGGCCGCCGGTGTAGACGGTGTGTTCGTCGTCGTAATGACCGATGCCACGCTGCTCCGGGCGGGTATTAAAACGCACACTGCTGGTCGCCCGCAGGTCCGGCAGCAGGTTGTTCTCGGCGATGTTGACGCCGCGCTCGGCATCCCCGATCCGGTCCAGATCGTTGAGCAGATCGAGCCGGTACTTCAGAGCGGCTGCAAGGGCCTCCTCCTCGGTGACCGCGGGCATGCGCAACGCGGCTTCCAGGGATTCTTCGGTTTTCGGGGATTGGGCGTCCGCGCTGCCCGGTTCGGAAGGCAGGGGCACGTCGATGGGCGTCTCAATGGGCATTCCGATCCGCAGTTTGAAGGCGTCCAGAGCGGTCTGGTAGGTGGTGATCGCATCCACCCGGTCATTGGTGGCCACCAGTCGTTCCTGGTCGGCACGTTGAACATCCAGCACGGATCGCCGGCCGGCAGCGAACAGGGCCCGTTCCTGCTGGGCCATGAGTTCGAAGGAGCGGACGCTCTGCTCGGTGTTGACAATCTGCTGCCGCAGCCGCTGGAGATTAAAATAGTCCTCGGCAATGTCCACTACGAGGTTACGGCGGAACCCCTCAAAAGTACGGATGGCGTAAATGAGATTGCGTTCGGCCTGGTAACGGGTCTCGAAGGCCGAGCGCCCGGCCCCGCGCAGCAATGGCAGTTCCGCGGCGATAACTGTCTGTCCGGTCTCACCTTCGGTGAGATGATCGCTCACGTTGCGGACCAGCGTGTTGATGGTTTCAGCGATGATTTCTCCGCCGTAGGGCAGTCGCTGACGCACGCCGGCCCTTGCCACGGCCTCAAAAGCGTTGTCCGGCTCCAGGGTGATGTTTCCGCGCGCGTCGGCCCGGGCCGTCTGCTGCACGGTCTGCAGCGCGGCCACTTCCCCGAAGAGTCGCGGCGTCCACAGGTGCCGTTCAAGGGTCAGGTCCAGGGCCGCCAGATAGAGCTGTTCCTTGGCGGTCTGAAATTGGCGCGAGTGCCGGAAGGCATACGCCAGCACCTGTTCGAGGTTCATCTCCGGGCGGGCGGGGGCGGTGGTGGGCCCCCCCGGCACGATCGGCGCCGGGGGCGGAGCGTCCGGCTCTGCCGGCTGCGTGCCGGTGGTTTCCTGCGTCCCGGGCGGGCCGGCGAGGGCTTCGTCTGGTGGCACGGCGGCCGCGCCTGCCTGCGCAGCGCTGGCCAGGGCCTCCGCGGGCTGGGTTGTAACCGCCAGTTCGGGTGGCAGTTCCGTCGGCTGCGTGGCGGTGGACGCTCTTGTGAACGCCGCCGGCAGATCGTTATCCAGCGGGTGGGGTACGAAGGCGTAGGGCTGGGTGTCGTCGGGGCGGGCGCCGGGGTCGTTTCCGCGGGTGGCCGGCCCGTCGATGCACACGTCGGTGGTGGTTCCCAGGGTTTGACGCTGCCGCTTTTCGATCAGGCGGTAGACCTCGCGGTCGGCGTCACGGATGAAAAACTGCTCGCAGCCGCTCATCACGATGCCGAGGCTGAGGACCGCCAGAACGCGGGAGCCCGAAAGATGTTGCCATCGCCGTTGGTTGCGGTCCGGCGATCGCGCCGTGGGGGTGGATTTGCTGGCGGCCATCCTTTGCAGGAGTTTGGGCAAGGGATTTTTCATCAGGAATCATCCTTCGCGCCAGAGTACCGGCCGGCGTCTTGCACGGCCCCGTCCCGATCAATGGAACGTCGCCAGAGTACCGGCGTTGCGGGGTGTGGGCAAGAGGAGAGGCCCCTCTGTTAAGAACCTGCTCTCAAGCCCCCCCCGTGCCCATAGGGTATTCACGGATCGACGCCGCCTGGAGAACCGGCCTTTACGCCGGCCCCGTTGACTCCCGCACAATAAGTGTGGTGGGCAACAGTGCGATCCGTGGCGTCGGCTCCTGGCCATCAACCAGTCGAATTACATGCTGATAGGCCCGCGCGCCCATCTCTTCGAGCGGTTGACGAACGGTGGTCAGCGGAGGATTCAACAGACTGGCCGACTTGGGATCGTCGAAGCCGACCAGGGAAACATCCTTGGGGATGCACAGGTCCATCTGTTGAAGCAGCGTCATGACTTCCAGGGCCAGGTAATAGCCGCAGGCGATGACGGCCGTGGGGCGGTGCCGGCCACGCATGGACTTTCCGAGCCGATCGAGCACCGGCCCGATCGTAGTGGCCATCTCCGCGTTATACACATGCTCGTCCCGTACCTTCAGACCGCTGGCCTCCATCTGGGCCACGTAGCCCTGGAACCGGTGCATGCAGTTCGGTGAATTGAGTGGGCCGTTCACGATCGCAATACGCTCGTGGCCCATTTCCACCAGGTGCCGCACCGCCGCGCGCATCCCCTTGTAGTTCTCGGAGTCCACGCAGTGCAGCGGGGTCCGATCCAGCGAACCGCCGACGACGACCACCGCCTTTTCCCGGGCAGTCAGTTCCAGGCGACTGAAATCATCGTGATAGGGGTGAAAGCACAGGATGCCGTCCGCCTCGATGCTGGCAAGGTCGCTCAGGGCGCTGCGCCGACGAATTATCAGCTCGCCGACGATGTCGCTTTCCTCGGCTGCCCGGTGGATGCCCTCCATCAGGCCCCCGTGATAAAAGTCGCTCAATCGATTGCCCGGGTGGAGCACCAGGACAATGCGGACCTGTGGTCGGGCCGCCACGGAGGCCTCGTAATCGCCTCGGACGAACGTTCCCCGCCCCCGCTCCCGGCGAAGCCAGCCCTCTTCCACAAGGCACTGAATCGCCTTGTGGGCGGTGATCAGGCTCACATTCACACGTGCGCCTATCTCACTGGTACTGGGTAACTTGGAACCAGCAGGAAACTCCCCCCGGCGAATCGCGTCAGCCAGGATGTTCTTAGCTTGTAAATAACGGGGTTCGGACGAATTTTGGTCAACCTTGGGCAAGTCCACAAAAGCCATAACAACTAAATTATATAATATGAGGCTTCCTGTCAAGTCCAGAGGCCTGTTTTCTGTCGTCAAAACGGCCCCAAATGTGTTTACTGTTGGGCTGCCACGCCGGCAGGGGGCATCGACTCCATGGCGGCGGCGGCATCCGCAGTTACAATGGCCCGCTCTGATGAATGGAATCGCGAGATGAATGGAATCATGAATTATTCAGGGCGGCGGGTGGTGGTTATGGGCCTCGGTCACTTCGGAGGGGGCATCGCCGTGACCCGCTGGCTGGTCGAGCAGGGAGCGCAAGTCACCATTACCGACAGCAAGTCGGCCGCCGATTTGGCCGAGAGCCTGTCCCGGTTGGACGGTCTTCCGGTTCGTCAGCGGCTTGGCGGGCATGATCCAGCCGATTTGGACGGCTGCGAGTTGCTGGTCGTCAGCCCGGCCGTACCCAAGGATAAATCCGAGTTTGTCCGCGAAGCCGTCCGGCGAGGTATTCCCCTGAGCAGCGAGATGAATCTTTTCATCGAACGCTGTCCGGCCAAGCGGGTGGTGGGCATTACCGGGTCGGCCGGCAAGAGCACCACCACGGCCATGATCGGGTCCATTCTGACCACGGCCAGTGAAGCCGGCGCCCTTCCGCGGGTATGGCTGGGGGGCAATATCGGACATTCCCTCCTGGGCGATTTGCAGACCATGAGTTCCGAGGATCTGGTCGTGTTGGAACTGTCCAGCTTCCAACTGGAGGATCTTGGAGCTCTTCGGTGGAGTCCGCCCATCGCGGTAATCACCAACATCCAACCGAACCATCTGGATCGGCATGGCACGCTGGAAGCTTACGCGGACGCCAAAATGAACCTGGTGCGCTACCAGTCGGCCGACGGCGTGGTGTTCGTTCATGAGGGCGAGGACGAGGTGGCCCGGCGGGTCACCGCTGTCGGCGCCGGCGCACGGCTGCGGCGAGTGACGTTCCCACAGGAGTTTGCGTCCCATCTGCGCTTGCCGGGGAGGCACAATCGCGACAATGCCGCCGCGGCCATCGCGGTCGCGCGGGCGCTGGGTGTCGCCGATGAGTTGATCAAGCGCGGGATTGAAGCCTTTACCGGCCTGCCGCATCGGCTGGAATTTGTGGCCGAGCGCGACGGCGTGCGTTATTACAACGACTCCAAGTCCACCACCCCCGAGTCTACGCGCATTGCGCTGGAGGCCTTTGACGAGCCGGTGGTCATGCTCGTGGGCGGCTATGACAAGAAGATCCCCCTGGACGGCATCAGCCGGCAACTGGCTGCCCGCGCCAAGCTGACGATCTGCTATGGGCAGACCGGGCCGGCTTTCCACCGTGAGATCACCGCGGCGGGGGGGCGTGCGGAGAGAGCCGACAGCTTCGAGGATGCGGTGGCCAAGGCCCGAGCGGCGGCCGTGCCGGGTGACGTGGTGGTCCTCTCCCCGGCTTGCGCAAGCTATGACATGTTCAGCAATTACGAAGAGCGCGGGGCGCTCTTCCGCCAGTACGTGCAAGCAGGCTGAATACCCTCAACCCCCGCGTTGTCAGTAGTCAGCCCATTGCGCCGGCTTCTCAGGCGGCGACCACGGGCGGGCCAAGGGGCCATCAGGCCGAGCGGTTGCGTGTAACAAGCTGATGGGCCAGCCGGGTGGGCTCGGGAAGTCGATACTTCGTGACACACTTCAGGACAATGGCGATCGCGTTTTCGAGGGTGACGCGATGGCCGACGCTCACGTAAATGGGGCGCACCCCCGTGCGGGTACGAAGCACCGCGCCGATGATCTCTCCCCGATGCACAAGTGGCGTGTACGAGCCGGCTTCCAAGGGCGGTTCGTCGTGCTCGCCGATGAGGCGGCTTTTGGCCGCCCCGATGGTGGGGCGGTCCAGCAACAGGCCGGCATGGCTGGCCAGGCCGATCCGACGAGGGTGGGCATAGCCCTGCCCGTCGAACATGAAGACGTCGGGGGTAGACCGCAGCTTGCGGACGGCGGCGAGAATGGCCGGTATTTCGCGGAAGCTGAGCAGGCCGGGCACGTAGGGGAAGCGAACGGGTTTCCAGGCCAGCGTCTCCTCGACGACGGTGCGTGTTTCAAGGTCATAGACCACCAGGCCGGCAAGACAACGCTGGTTGTCGGGGCTGAAGGCTAGGTCGGCGCCCGCCACCAGCCGGACGGGACTGGTCAGCGGCTCGATCCGCACCTGTGGCGCGAGGCGCTGCTGGATGCGAAGCGCGCTTCTGGGCGATACCGGCCAGCGGTGCATGGCAGGGGGGTGTCGCACGGAAGGAGTTTACAACGAAAAGCCGAATGACGAAACCGGGGTCATTCGTCACTGGCCGGCTCGGCGATTGTTTCCACGGGTGTCGATGCCGGCTCGCCCCGGTAGAGATCATTTTCGGCCTCAAACTCCGCCGAGGGCTTGATGGCGTTTAGTTCGCGCAGGGCCAGGTAGGCCGCCTTCTGCTCGGCCTCCTTCTTGGAGGGGCCCCAGGCGCTGGTAAAGCGATGTCCCTGGATAACCACGCTGACCTCGAAGCACTTGCTGTGGTCGGGGCCTTTTTCATCCAGCAGGTCGTATATGGGCGTCGCCGACATCATCCGCTGGGCGTACTGCTGGAGCTGCGACTTGTAATTCCGCTGATGCTCCGATTCGACCGCCTGGGTGATGTGGTGCGAGACCGTCTTAAGGATGAAATTGCGGGTGACTTCCAGATCGTTGCTGTCCAGGTAAATGGCCGCGATGAGCGACTCATAGACGGCGGCGGCCAGAGAGTTGGGCAGGGGGGCCCGCCCGCTCATGCCCTTGCCCAGGAACAGGTACCGGGGCAGGTTCAGCTCGCGCGAGATCTGGGCGCAGGTTTTGCGCGAGACCACCGCCGACTTGATCTTGGTCAGTTCACCTTCCAGATAATCGGGGAACCGCTTGTACAACTCGGCACAAACGACCATCCCCAGGATGGAATCTCCGACAAATTCCATCCGCTCGTTGCTGTGAAGACGACAGTCCGCGCTGGATGCATGGGTCAACGCGGCGGCTAGCAGGGAGGGATCCTTAAATGTATACCCGATCGCCTCCTGCACGCCTTGCAGGGCTTGTGCTTCGGTCACGATGCTACCTGGTTCAAAAGACCAGGCCGGTGGCGAAACTCGCGCCACTCGCGCGACTTTCGCCACAGGCCAGGGGTGGCTCAGCAACCGGTCCAGGTCGCTGGCCGCCTGATTAAAGTTGCCATATCATACATTCGTCCGCTCAAAGGATCAAATTAAGTAAACTGCGCGGGCCGGGGAAAGTATAAAGGAATGTTGTTGCGGGTTTTATAGGATGCAGTTGCAGCCCTCAAGCAATCCGCCTAGATTGGTGGTTCAGATTTTACGGTCTGGCCGCCCACTGGAGACTTACTGTATGGCGAATCGCAGTGTCCTCGGCCGTGCCCAGCTCATCAGGTGTCTGCTGGGTCTCGTGCTGTTTCTCCTGGCTGCTGTCCCGGCCCTGGCCGACTACGACCGTTCGCGCTACATCTCCCCCGATGAGGTTCGCCCCGGGATGAAGGGCTATGGCCGGACGGTCATGTCCGGCAACCAGATCGAAACCTTCCGATTCGAAGTCATTGCCGTCATGAAGAATGCGTTCTACGCCAAACAGGACGTCATTCTCGTGCGCTGCTCCGGTCTGAATCTGGAGCACTCCGGAATTATCGGGGGGATGAGTGGCTCGCCGTGCTATGTGGAGGACGAGGCGACAGGGCAGACCCGCATGATGGGCGCGGTGGCCTACGGCTGGCAATTCAACAAGGACCCCATCTGCGGGGTTCAGCCGATCACCCAGATGTTGCCGATTTCCGGGGTGCGAATGCCCCAGAAGTCTGGGCCGAGCACTCAGCCGGTCGTTGGTGGAAAGGGTAGCCAGGAGCAGCCCGCGGCACGCAGTACGGGCCTTTCGATTGGTGAAATCGTGGGCCGGCGCTGGTCGGAGCCGATCGATGAAGCCTCGCCGCTGAGCGTGCTTAACGATGAGATTGCCCGGGTCAACGCCCATAAGCCGAAGGCCACGGAACCGCCGGCCGGCCAGCTTCGACCGTTGACCATCCCGCTGATGGTTTCTGGTGGCAGCAGCCGCACCATTGAGCGGCTCCGGAAGTATGCCGACCGCTTCGGCTTCGAGCCGGTGGGTTCCGGCGGCGTCTCCGCGGCGGCGCGGGATACTTATGGCCAGGTGAAGTTGGAGCCCGGCTCGGTGCTGTGCGTGCCGTTAATGATCGGCGACATCATGATGGAGGGGCTGGGGACCTGCACGGAAGTGATCGGGGATAAGGTGCTGGGCTTCGGGCACAGCATGTTCGGGCAAGGTTCCATCGAGCTGCCGCTGGCTACCGGCATCGTTCACACTGTGATTCCCTCATTGGCCCGGTCGGTCAAGATAGGCGCGGCCCTTGAAACGGTCGGCACCCTGTACGGGGATGAGAACGCGGGGATTTTCGGGATCATCGGATCGTCCCCGGCCATGATTCCGATGGAAGTCGTGGTCACTGACGAGCGGGGCACGGAGACCTACAACTACCAGGTGGTGCGCGAGGACAACTTCACCCCCATGCTGCTGATGAGCGGTGCGGCCGAGAGCGTCTACGCGCACAACGAGCCGCCCGAGGAGCATACCATTCGCTACTCGGTGGAGGTGGATTTCGAGGGGCTGGGAACCTTCAAGAGCGCGAACTTCACCAGTCAGCGGGGCATGGGCGGAGTCGCGGCGGACCTGATGATGCCCACCATGGCCATGATGAGTTCGCCGTTCGGCAAAGCCCGGGTCACGCGGGCCCGGGCCGAGGTCATCATCGAGAGGGGCGCCCGGGCGGCCAGTTTTGACGAGGTGATCCTGCCCCGGACCGTGTTCAAGCCGGGCGAGAAAGTGGAAGTCCGCGTACGGTGGATGCATTACCGTCAGAACCCGGCCTACACGAATGCCAGCTATGAGCTCGAGTTGCCCACCGACCTGCCCGACGGCGAGTACGAACTGCGCGTGTGTTCGCCGCGCTCGCACCTGATGGCCTGGCGGATGGAAAAACCGCACCTGTTCAAGGCCGACAGTCTGGAAGAGATGCTGAAGGCGTTCAACCGGCTGAGCGGTTGCCCGGACAACGGTGTGTATCTGCGGTTGTCCCTGCCGCGGGGCGGCGTGGCCGTCGATCAGACCGAGTTGCCCGAACTGCCCTCCTACCGACGGCAGATTCTGGCCGACAGTCGCCGGACGGACGTGCGAAGATACTCCGAAGCGTTGGCGGTCCGGCACGACACGCCCTTTGCGGTCTCGGGCGAGCGCAGCTTCCGGATCACGGTGAGCAGAAGGGCCGATCAATAGAGTGCCAATGATGAATGACGAAGCCCGAATGTCGAAGGAATGACGAATGACGAAACCAGAATGACGAAGCTGAAAGGCGCAACGCTCAGGCGTTCGTCATTTGGGTTTTGTCATTGATTCGTCATTCGGATTTCGTCATTCGGGTTTTTCATACAAGATGCCTGTTTGGGACACGAAAGACTTTCACGTGGAAGGATGACCAGGATGGGTCAGTTCAGGGCGACGACGACAGCGGCGGTGATCATGGCGTTGTGTGCGACGGCGTTGGCCGTGAAGCCGGCGAAATGGACGCATGAGCAGCCGAAGGATTTCTCGGCCGGCAAGCTCGAGAACGTGGTGGTCAGCACCTTGGGCGAGGTGACGCTTGGTCGGCAGACGAAGACGTTGCTGGAGTCTGAAGAGGACGTGGAGGTCATCAACGCCCTGGCCCGCGGCGGCGATGGCAAGATCTACGCCGCCACCGGCCCCAAGGGGCGGATCTACCAGGTGGACGGAGAGACGGTCCGCAAGTTTGCCTCCCTGCCGGAGGATCAGACCGCGCTGAGCCTGCTGTTCACGCAGGACGGACGTTTGCTGGTGGGTAGCGGAGGCGGCGAGCAGGCCCGGATCTATGTCATTGACGAGAAGGGCAACGCCGAAGTCTTCTACGAGCCGAAGGACGTCACGTACGTGTGGGCCATGGCCCGCGGGCCGGCCGGTGAAATCTACGCCGCCACGGGCATCGAGGGGCAGCTCTTCCGGATCGAGCCGGACGGCAAGAGCGGGAAAGTCCTGGCCGATCTCAAACCCAGGAATCTGCTCTGCCTGGCCTTCGGGCCCGATGGGCTGCTCTATGCGGGTACCGACGGCGACGGACTCATTTACCGAATCAACACCGAGACCGGCAAAACCTTCGTGATGTACGACGCCAAAGAGGCGGAGATCAGCTCGATCGTCATCGATGAGGACGGCGTGATCTACGCCTCAACCGCCGCTGCGGATCGGGCCCGCCCGGGCAAGCCGGTTGCGGACAAGCCGGGCGGCAAGCCGGAAACCTCGGGGCCGGCCACGCAGCCGAAGTCGCCCGGCACCCGGCCGGCCGGAGACGAGACGGAAGACGAGGACGACGAGAGCGATGATAAGCCGGTCGCCAGCGCACCGGCCGGCGCCAAGCCGCAGCCCAGGGCCGTGTCGCTGGCCGAGAGCTTCAGCCGGATGATGGCTGCCGCCGGCGGTTCCAGCGCTGGGGCCGCGGTGGGCAGCGGTGGAGAGGGCAATGCCATCTATCGCATTGATACCAACGGATTTGTAACCGAAGTCTTCCGCATGCCGGTCATCATCTTCGCTCTGGCCGAGGCGGATGGAACGCTCTACGTGGCCACCGGCAACGAGGGACGGATCTACGCGGTCACGCCGGCCAAGGACGAGATCATCCCGCTGGTCAAACTCGAGCCGACCCAGGCGACAACCATTTTGCGGCAACCTTCCGGCGAACTGCTGATCGGTACCGCCAATACGGCCAAGCTGGTGCGCATCTCGCCGCGCTACGCCGAGAAGGGCACGCTGACCAGCAAGCCGCTGGATGCCGGCCAGATCGTCAAGTGGGGCCGGATGGTCTGGAACGCGGATGTGCCCACCGGCACCCGGCTGACCATCTCGACGCGCAGTTCCAATATCGAGGATGAGGAATCCGAATCATGGGAAGAGTGGTCGGATCCCATTGACGCCACCGCTCCGCAGCAGGTGCAGTCGGTCGGGGCCCGCTTCCTGCAATACAAGCTGACGTTCGAGACGACCCTCCCGGACGCGACGCCGACCCTGCGGCGGCTGGAAATCGCGCGCATCGAGGAAAACCGCCCGCCGCGCATCCCGTCCCTGGAGGTTCTCTCGGCCCGCGAGGAGGCCGAAAGGCCCGGCAGTTCCCCGAAAGTCAAGGCCCTGGTCGGGGGCGGTTATGGCGGCGAGAACGCGCCCCGCAATCCGGACTATTACTGGGTGATCAAGTGGAAGGCCGAGGATGCCAATAACGATGGCCTGCAGTACGAGGTCTTCTATCGCGAACTAGGGGCCGGACGGTGGATCCGCATGGAAGAGGATCTCAGGGAAACCTTCCGAATCTGGGACACCCGCACGGTGCCGGACGGACGCTACGAGGTGAAGGTGGTGGCCAGCGATGCGCCGGACAACCCGCAGGGCATGGCCCTGTCCGTCTCGCGCATTTCCGACCCCCTGATCGTGGACAACACGCCGCCGGAGGCCCGGATCAGCCGGTCCGAGGTCAGCGGCCGGAGCGTGACGCTGCACGTAACCTTCAATGATGCGCTGACGTCGATCACCGGGGCCGAGTTCAGCGTGGACAGCGACGAGAAATGGTTCGACCTGGCCGCCGACGATGATATCTTCGATTCACCGGCCGAGGCCGCGACCTTCACGGTCAAGGAACTTGAGACCGGTGAGCATCGCATCGCCGTCCGCGTTCACGACGAGCATGGCAACACACGGTACGTCACCCAGTCGGTGACCATCGGAGGATAGGGTTCAGAGTTCAGGGTTCAGGGTTCAGTGTGGCGCCGGTGCGTGGGGGGTGGGCATCCTGGCCGCCTTTTGCTGGTGCATTGGGAGGGCGGGCATCCTGCCCGCCTGCTGATGGTGCCACACGCTGGTGCAGAAGTCCGCTGGTGCGAGAACCTCTTCGCGCACCGGTTCGCGCGGGAATCCCTTCCCGCGAACTGATTGGAATGGAGAAGGCCGCGGGGCATCCTCCCCGCGGCCTTTCTCACTGGGTCAGGAACATCCATCCGATCTGATCAGGCGCGATCATAATTCTGACTGAGCCGGGCCAGTGCCAACGCCCCCAGGGCGAGCCCCAGGTCGCGAAGCGCGATGTCGTAAAAACCGCCCGCCAGCAGCAAGTTGATGATGATGGCCACCAGCCAGGCCGACACGATATAGGCCCCGATACGCGGCCTCACGGCCACGATCAGGCCGGCCACAACCTCGACCACGCCCACCAGCAGCATAAAGCTGTGACCGCTGAAGGGCAGCAAGCGGGCTACGGCCGGCGTCAGATACTGATCCCAGTTCACCAGCACGTGGGCGAACTTGTCCAGGCCGGCCAGAATCGGCGCGACCGTAAAGCCGATATGCAGAATCTGGTAGGCCTGGTACGCAGGTTCGCGGATCAGATCCGATGAATAGAACCGACTGGCCAGACGACCGGTCGTTGGGTGAATGGCGTCTGCCATGAGGAACCTCCTTTCAGACTGCGGTCTGTCAGGTCATAGTGATTTCAAGAACTCCACCGGGTCCGCTTTTTCCTGATCCGTGAGGTTCAGGCCGAAGTGGCCGTTGTAGTGTTCGATCACGTCGGCCCTTCTGAGGCCAACCCCTGGAGGGCCGCGATCCTTCTGATCACGATTGCGACTGTGCGGTCGCAACGTTCTTGCCCGAATGGGTAAGAGGCCGCCACGCCGCTTTGCAGCAGCCGGTTGAGCCGTCGCCGAAGCCTCAGCTTTGCCCGGAACAGACGTGTTTTCACTGTTTCCGGCGGGATGCCCAGGCACTCGGCCACCTGTGCGGTGGACATCTGCTCTACGCAGCGGAGCACGAACACGGAGCGCAGCCGTGCGGGCAGCTCGTCAATCGCCGACTGGATGACCATGCGCAGCTCCTCCCCGGCGGCGGCCTCGGCCGGTCCGGGGGCACGATCGAGAGCCTGGCCGTCGAGTTCCTCGGAACCGCCCCCCGTCGGAAAGCCGCGGCCGTTCACTGTGCTGTTTCGCTTGCGCATTCGCTGAAGGGCCTCGCGGACGACGATCCGGCTCAACCACGAGCAGAAAGGTCCCCGTCCTTCAAACTGATGCAACTCGCGATAGGCCCGCACATAGGCATCCTGCACGACCTCCTCGGCATCCGCGTCGTTGCGCAGAATGCCGCGGGCGATCCGGTAGAGGCGTTGATTGTGACGGCGCATCAGGGCTTCCAACGCACCCATGTCGCCGGATTGGATCCGCTCGACCAGCTCTTCGTCGGTCAGGATGGTGACGGGTTCAAGCAATTGGTTCGTGATCATGATCCCATCTCCTCACCCTGAAGATGCGTGCCGGAACCAAAAGGTTCCGTATTTTTTCGAGGCTGCTGGAATGCTGATGGAATCCTATGCCTCGCAAGTGTGGAATGTCGGCTGTTGTGCCATATTGCGGTGTTTTCAGGCTGAGCAGTTCATGGGAGGCGTGTGATGGCTTTAATCTGCCGCGTGGGAGTTGCCGGTGATGGGCGCGCCCGCACGGATCGCGGCGGCTGAGGGCCTGAGAATCGCCGCGTAGATCAAAACTCGCGACGTTTCTGCCGGCGTTTTCGAGTTGAAGCAGGGTGAATCTTGCTCTTACTCTTCTCCCTAATCCTAATCTTTATCTTTCCCTTGATCTCATCGGCATGAGCTGATCGCTGACTGCTGACCGCTGAACGCTGCCCAGAGCAAGAGCAAGATTAAGATCAGGATCCGCTCCTTCCTGTCACTGCCTATTGCGCGGGCTGGGTGGCCGGTGGCCTGCCCACCACGTTGGCCACTTCCTGCACGTCGCCCTGGCTTTCGTTGAGGATTTCCTTGCTGCGGTGGAACCAGTTGCCCATCAGGATGGCCGTCTCCACGCCCTTACCCAGCCGGATATCGGGAAGATTGGTGCCGAAGCGGCAGGCCTGGAGGATCAGATGGCCGCCACGGCCCTCGACGGTGTATGCGCCGGTGGGGTTGCCGGTGTAGTTATGGAAGTTGCACTGCGAGAGGCTGGTGTTGCCTTTCCCGTCCAGCAGGGCCACGACCTCGCAGGGCCCCCAGAACGCGCAGTTTGAGAGCTGCACCACGCCGCGATGCGAGGCGGTCACCTCCATCATCGCTTCGGCGCCCTCGCCACCCACGAACTCGCCGTTAGTGATGAGCAGCCCCGGCTCCTGGGAGGCCTCGACCAGCAGCGCCCGGCGGCACCAGTCCGCGCCGATGCCCAGGAAGTTGCCGTTCACCGTGCCGTCCTTGTCGATGTAGAAGCGATAGCCGATCTTGGCTCCGAAGCAGAAGGTGTTCAGCACGTACTCCCAGTCGGTGCGGGCGAACTCGAAGGCCACCAGGTTGTCCCACAGGTATTCCCGCAGGGCTTTCCACTCCGGAACCCCGGGTACGCCGGCCCGGCCCCAGTAATGGGGGTTGAAATGGACGTTTTCGATACGGCCGATGTCGGTGCATTTGTCGATGTGCACGCCGATCTTCAGCGGGCACCCGAAGCAATTACGGATATAGTGCAGCTCGTTGGGATGGGTGCCGAAATCAATGGCCTTGTAGGCGTTGACGAAGGTGCAATCGATCACGCTGCAGTGCATGCCGCGGCCCTGAATGGTCCAGGGGTAGGCGTGTGTGCCGGGGATGCGTTGCTCGGGATAAAAGAAGGTGATGCCGCGGACGCCGCTGGAAGGACTCAGGTTGACCAGCGGTGTCCCGTCCTCCTCGCCCTTGCCGGCGAAGACCTCGAACACCGTGCCGCGTTTAGGCTGGGCATGGTGGGGAATCTCCCAGACGCCCGCCAGCGTCACGCCCTCGGGCACGCGGATGGGTTTGTCGAGCCGGTACCGTCCCGCGACCAGTTCCACCCGTCCGCCGCTCCCGGCCGCCTTGTCCAATGCCTTCTGGATGGCAGCGGAGTCTCCGGCCCAGGAGGGCTGCCCGGCGGCCGATTCGGCGGCGTGAAGGGCGGAAACCGGGAACATGACGAGGGCGACGAACAGCAGGTGGTGTTGGACGAACATCTCAAGACTCCAGTGTGATCTCCGTACACGGTAAAAACGGTCCAGAAGCCTAAACTATCAGGCCGCCGAATGCCAGTGTTCTCCGCCCGGCCTCACGGCGGCCATCGGCAGGCCGTGCCGGCATGGGCGCGCGCCCACGCTGAACCTGCCGGGCAGACGCTGCCACTCCTCGAACCGGAAGTGAAAAAAGAACGCGTGCAAGTGGGGTAGGCATGACGGGTAGGCACTGGTACAATGACCGGCCACCGCCCGATTGTGCAGGCGGCATGAGGTGACAACTGTCGGGCAGGGCGGGAGGAAGGCGGCTGGCAGGAAACCGCTCCGTCTGATTCCAGGCATAATGCGCCCCCCGGACCGACAGGGGAAGCGCGTTGCGCTCTTTGCGGGTCGCTGTCCAGCGGTGACCATCCGGAGATTTCAGACGTGGGAGAGTTCCAGCGGCCGGTATTCGGTCCAACAAACCATTGCCTGCCGGGAAGGTGGCATCTCACAGCATGGCGGGAAAAGGCGTTGACCGGAATCGGTCCGCCGCTGCCGCTGTGTGGCGTCACCTTCCGCCAATGGCGCCGCCTGATGGCCCTGTACGGCGCTGAAATTGACTCGCCCTATCGTCTGCGGGCGGTTGCAACGACCTTCTGGAGCCTCCTCAACAGCGCGTGTAGCTGGTACGAGGACCGGCTGTACGCCGACAAGGTGGCGCGGACCCCGATCAAGCCGCCGATCATCATTCTCGGCCACTGGCGCAGCGGGACGACCCACCTGCACAACATGCTGGCTCTCGACGACCGCTTCGCCTACCCGAACACGTATGAGGTCCTGTACCCGCATACCTTCCTTTCCACCGAGGCGACTTGTTCCCGGCTGGTGAGTTTCTTCCTGCCGCGGACCCGCCCCATGGACCAGGTGCGCGTCAGCTTCCAGGCCCCGAACGAGGAGGAGTACGCCACCTGCAGCATGACCCTGCACTCGCCTTACGTGGGCTTCGTGTTTCCCCGCCATCAGGCGACATACGATCCGCTGCTGACCTTCCGTGGCGTGCCCGACGACATCGTCGCCGAGTGGAAGGCGGCCATGGCCCTCTTCGTGAGAAAACTGACCTGGAAGTACAACCGGCCGCTGGTTCTCAAGTCCCCCCCCAACACGTGCCGCATCAAGCTGCTGCTGGAACTGTTTCCGGATGCGCGGTTCATTCATATCCATCGCAACCCGTTCAAGGTCTTTAAGTCCACCTATCACTGGCTGTGGACGACGGCGCCTTGGTTCAACCTGCAGCGCCCGTGCTTTGACAGTCTGAAGGATTACGTCCTGCGGACCTACCGGCAAATGTACGAGATCTTCTTCGAGGAGCGATCCCTGATCCCGGCGGGTCACTATCACGAAATCGGCTTCGAGGAGCTGGAGGCCAGGCCGGTGGATCAGATGCGGCGGCTCTACGAGAGCCTCGACCTTCCGGACTTCGGACACGTTGAGCCGGCCGTGAAGCAGTATCTGGAGTCTCTTGGAGGCTACAAGAAAAATTCCCTGCCGAACCTGTGCCCGGAATTGCGTAAAGAGATCGCGAGCGAGTGGAGGCGCTGCTTTGAAGAGTGGGGCTATCCCACGTAGCGACTTTCCTTCGCGAAGCCCCGGGGGAAACTGGATCGGCGGGAGTTTCAACGGCTGACGAGCGCGGATCACCCCGGAGCCGCTGTCAACCGGCGGCCGGGGCTCGGTGGGAGTGAAGGACACATGAGCAGCGCGTGGTGGACAGTCGGCGTCGGGCTGGGGTTGTTCTGGAGCGTGGGCCTGGCCGGGGCCGAGCCGCGCGGCGGTCCGGCAGCCGGCGAACGACCGCACATCGTGTTGTTCATTGCCGACGATCACACCTGGCTGGACTGCGGCCCGTACGGCGCCAAAGACGTGCGCACGCCGCACCTGGATCGGCTGGCCGCGGCGGGGATGCGGTTCGACCTGGCGTTTGCGGCCTCGCCCACCTGCGCGCCGTCCCGGACGGCGATCTACACCGGGCTCTATCCCTTCCGCAACGGCGCCCATGCCAACCACAGCCTGGCACGCGACGGGCTCAGGACGCTGCCGCACTACCTCAGTGAGCTCGGCTATCGGGTGGTGATCGCCGGCAAGACGCACATCGGCCCCCGACCGATGTTTCCCTTCGAGTATCTCCCCGACTCCAACATCATGCCGCCGGGCAAGAACCACGTGCTGTGGACGGATCTGAATACCCGTGCGGTGGAAGGCCTGTTGGCCGGGCATGATCGGAGCCGGCCGCTGTGCCTGGTGGTCTGTTCGCACTCGCCGCATGTCTTCTGGCCGGAAAACGAGGGATACGACCCGTTGGGCATCGAGCTGCCGCCTTACCTGCTGGACACGCCGAAGACGCGCGCGACCCGCTGCCGGTATTACACCGACATAACCTGGATGGACAAGCAGGTGGGCGAGGTGCGGGCCGCGCTGGAGGCCCACGGCTACACGGAGAGCACGCTATTCATGTTTACGGCCGACCAGGGGGCGCAGTGGCCGTTCGCCAAGTGGAATCTGTACGAGGTGGGGATTCACGCTCCGCTGCTGGCGTGCTGGCCGGGGCGGGTCCGCCCGGGGACCACGACCCGGGCCATGGTCAGCCTGATCGATCTGCTGCCCACCATGATCGAGGCGGCCGGGGGCACGCCGCCGGGCGATATCGACGGGCGCAGCTTTCTGCCCGTGCTCCTGGGACGCAAGGATCGGTTGCGAGAGGAAGTATTTGCCTCTCACACGGGCGACAAGGGGATGAATCGCGCGCCCATGCGTTGCGTTCGGACCGAGCGCTACAAGTATATCCTCAACCTGGCCCCGGAAATCCCGTATACCACGCACATCACCAAGGGGGCCGAGCCGGAATCTTACTGGCAGTCGTGGCTGCGACTGGCCAGGACAGACCCCCAGGCGGCCGCCCTGGTGAAGCGTCACGATCATCGACCGGCAGAGGAACTGTACGATCTGGCCACCGACCCGTACGAGCTCAAAAACCTTGCATCGGACCCGGACCACGCGGAGGTATTGAAGCGACTGCGGGAGAAGCTCCGGCAGTGGCGCGTGCAGCAGGGGGAGGATTTGAACAAGGTGGTCATGCCCGACGAGGCGCGTTTTGGCCCGCTGCGCTACGCGGGCTGACCGGCCACGCAAAGGGGGCAGGCATCCTGCCCGATGCTGGCGGAGGATGGATATCATGACTCCTGCGAAACCGAACCGGTCATAGTGAACAAGTTCGGCCGAAGCCGGCTGCGCAGGACAAAACAAAAGAATAAGAACAGGGTATCCAGAGTGGGGTGGCCCAGGTTCTCTGAACCTGGGCTCGCGATTTCATGGGCTGTGAGTACAGCGAACATTCATGCAGAGGAGAAGTCCCTGGCGCACAAATCATGAGCCCACCTTCGCAGAAGGTGGGCCACCCGGCAGGCATCGCGTCGGGGGACGGGTATTCTGGCCGCCACCATCGGGGGGCGGGCATCCTGCCCGCCGCTGGTGCAGGATGGGCATCATGACTCCTGCGAAACTGAAGCGGGCATAGTGAGCAAGTTCGGCCGAAGCCGGCTGAGTAGGACAGAACAAAAGAATAAGAACTGGGGTATCCAGAGTGGGGTGGCCCAGGTTCTCCGAACCTGGGCTTGCGATTTCATGGGCTGTGAGTACGGCGAACATTCATGCAGAGGAGAAGTCCCTGACGCACAAATCATGAGCCCACCTTCGCAGAAGGTGGGCCACCCGCTACCCGGCCCGTCCTTACCAGGTTAAAGAATCAGACGTCATCTTGCCCGCCTCATGAGCCGAAAGGCGAAGCTCCTGAATTGCATGCAACACGCGCCGTCTGGCTTGGCTCATGCTCAACTCAGGAGACGAACTCTCAACTTGCCCAACCTTTCCGGCGGATCAGGCCGAGCCCCATGACCACCATGGACCAGGCAGTTGCACCAGCCATTCCCGCGCCACACAGACCTCGCGGTGCAGGCTGCGAGCACCGGGGGGTATCCGGCTGGCCGCACCCGCAGGAGCCTGGCTCCACTTTGTCCGGGTCGTCCGGACAGCCGTCAGCCTCATCGGCCATGCCGTCGCCGTCTCGGTCATTCGCGAGCGGAGGCTCTTCCTGCGAGAGAGGGCAGCCCTGGGCATTGACCTCCGTGCCGGCAGGCGTGCCGGGGCACTGGTCCATGTCGTCTGGAACGCCATCGCCATCCGTATCGGGTGGAGCCGCTCCGGGGTAGACGGTGGCGTCGGCGTCATTGGGGTCGGTGCTGTTCAGGACGTAGCCGGCCGGCGGCACGCAGGCTTCCACCCAATTGGATGCGTCGCCATACCCGTCTCCATCCGCGTCTGCGTACCATCGGACGCATTCCCTGGTGACGGTCAGGGTGGCGCTCGACTCGTTGCCCGCGGCGTCGCGAGCCGTGATGGTGATCAGGTTAGCGCCGGCTTCCAGCGGAATGTCGCCGGCGAACCAGTTCGCCGTTCCCATGCAGACTCCGCTGCCGCCCCGGTCGTTGGTCCAGGTGACCAGGGCAACTCCAACCCTGTCCGTGGCGGTTCCCCACAGGTCGATGCTGAGGCTCCAGGTGCGGTACTGCGCGTCGCTGACCGGGTGGGTGATGGCGACGGTCGGCGGGTCGGGGTCGGGCAGGACGATCAGCCTGACCGGATTGGCCGTGAGCGAACAACCGTCGCTTGAGACGACCACGTCCCAGGTGCCCTCATCCTGGGGCAAGACCGGGTCGAGCGTCAGCGTGTTGCTGGTGCATCCACTCGCCCGGCCCTGGCAAGTGCCTATGGGTATGGATTGGCCGCCTTTCCGCCAGAGATAAGAAACATCTCCGGAGTCGCTGGTGGCCGTTACCGACAGGGTGGCGACGTGGCCGGCGGGCACGGCGAGCGGTTGCAGCCCCTGGGTGATGTCGAGTGTCGGCGGCCCGTAGCGGGCGCAGTAATTGACAGCCATTCCTTCCATGGCCGTGAATTCGCCGCCCACGAACAATTGGTCGTGATGGATGGCCAGGGCGCGCACGCCCGCATCCGCGGTTCCAATTGTAGTCCAGGGCTGGCCTTTCCATCGGTTGACGTACGTGGGTGGGGCACCGCCGCCGCCATTGGCAACCGCCAGCAGGCAATCATTGTAGATTGCAAGGAGGCTGACTCTTCCGCTGCCCCAGGCGGGATGGGGTTGCCAGGTCTGATCGCTGGCCCGGAAATAGAGGCCATCGGGGCCACCGGCCATCAATTGCTCCTGGTAGATCCCCAGACAATCCATGGCCCGGTCGGTCGAGAGCGTCCAGGCGGAGCCGTCCCATTCGTGGATTCCGCCCGCGCCGGCCGCATAGAGCTTATCATTGAAAACGATCAAGTCGCGTATTTCGGGGTCGAGCCCTTCCGCAAGCGGATGCCAGGCGTTTCCATCCCAGCGAGCGATATGCTTGCAGGGCTGAGCGCCGGCGTTGAGAAAGGAGCCGGCGGCGATGAGCGCGCCGTGGTACTCCACCAGCGCTGTGACGGCGCCGTCCGTTCCACCGTCCAGCGGCAACCAGTCCTGGCCGTTCCATCTGGCAATGTAGTAGTGCGTGCCGTCTTGCGTGGTGAAATCGCCACCGGCGATCAGTTCGCCGCCGTATTCCAGCAGCTCGTTGATATGGCCGCTGTCCCAGGTGACCAGTTCCTGCCAGCCGGTGCCGTCCCAACGGGTCAGGGACGTTTCGCGGGCGGCGATGAGATCGTTCTGGTAGTGGGCAAATGCAAATATCGCGCTGGCCGGCGGAGCGGCGCCATTCGTCGCTGACATCTGGTCGGCCGGTTTCCAGACGAGAGGGCAGTCCGCCAAGGCCGGGCCAGACCATACGAGGGTCAGAATGCTGAGGCAGATGGACACTTTGCCGGGCATTGCCTCTCCTCCATTGTTAACGGTACGTCCTGGAGACCTGTCTGAGGCCGGCGCCTTGCCGGTCGAATTTCGACCCTCTTGGACGCACACAATTGCGTGAGACGTGCAACGTGTACGGTGTCAATATACCATGTCCGGGCAGAGTTTGAACAGACGCCCGGCCGGATCTTGCCCGGGACCACCGGGTGACGCCGGGCTGGGATCCACCTCTATATACCCACCAGGACACTATCCCCCGGCAGGCGGGCGAGTCGCGGATGAAGGAATTCCATCCGCTGCACCTGGGCAGAATCCGGCTCGAAACGGGGCGGGGCTTGCTCACGCCGCGGGGGCTGGACGTTCCCGGCCGCTGCGTCATGGACGTGCGCCAGGTGAACTTGAGGCTGGTGCGGGCCTTGTGATCACCGTGTGGGGTCGGGGGGTGGCGGCCGGTCCTGGCTGTGTTCCTGACGCAGATCGCGCAGCCATCCAATCACCTCGTCCACAATGGCGATGATGCGATTCTGCCGGGCGGCGGCCTGGGGATCGTGGGCCAGTCGCACAGCAATTACCTCTGCCAACCAGCGGATACCAGTCAAGGGGCTGCGGATGTTGTGCACGACGCAGCGCAGGGCCTCGGTGGTGGTGATCTGCCGTTCTCGCTTATTGAGCTGCTCCTGCAGGCGAACCAGGGCGGCGACGGTGTCGTTGAGTTCGCCGGCCAACAGACCCAGTTCGTCGTTCGAGCGGGGCCGGATGCGCGCCGACCAGTCGCCGGCGGCGATCTGACCGGTGGCTTTTCGCAGGTCCGCCACCGGCCGGAGCACCCAGCGCCTGACCAGCAGGGGGCCGAGCAGTCCCACGCCGACGCAGAGGCCGGCATTCAGCAGCAGGACGACGATTACCCATCTGCGGATGTCCGCCGTCCCGTCAACGTGAGCGGGCACTGCCGGGGGGGCCACATCCGGGACGGCGGGAACCTCGCCCGCAGGCGGCGGCAATTCCGGCTCCAGGGAGGTATCCTCCTGATCGAAATTAACCCATTCGATCAGCCCCGTTGGCGCGCCGAATTGTCGCAGCAGCACGTCGTAGTACAGGATGATGCACCACGCGCACAGGGCGAAGTTGCACACCAGCGCACTGATGTAGATGCCGGCCAGCAATCCGAACTTGTGTTTGAGTTTCATGGCGGGTGCTCCTGGGCGCGGTGAATCAGTTGGGAGGCGGCTGATAGCTCCATTGCCATCCGCCGACCTGTGCGGGATGGGTGGAACTGAGCACGTGTCCGCCGATGAAGGCCACGTTACAGCGCTGGGCATGGCGGGTGGCGGGGAACCAGAATTGCCCGCTCGCGTACCAGCCGGGGACTCCGGCAGGCGGTGCGGAGTAGAAAGGCTCCACGCCTTTGGCGATGGCCATTTCCCCATCCACGTCGAACGCCAGAGGAACCCATGGACGGTTCTTAATCCGCGGCGTGAGCCGGACGGCCTGTCGCCTGGGGCCAAAGGGAGTGTCGACGCTGATCGAATCCAAACGCATGTTAAAGCCGATACTCACCCTTTGCTTCGGTCCGACCGCCTGGTTGCACGGCAATCCGCGGGTCTTCACCAGGTGGCCGGAGGCCGCCGGACAGAGCAGCGGATTATCCTCCGGGACGGGAGCCGTGTGGCTGGTTCCGCCGGCTTTCCAGAATTCATCCACCTGGTAGATGCTCTCCTGAAAATCTTCCAGGCGGAAGAGGTCGGGGCCGTACCTTTCGCTTTCGCCGCGGTCGGGATGCTGGATTTCGTCGGCAAAGAGGTTGAAACGGAAGGCAATCTCGTGCAGGCGATTCATGCACATGACCTTGCGGGCGGCGGCGCGGACATTACTGAGGGCAACAGCCAGGATCGACACCAGGAGCGCGATGAGGGCGACCACGATCAGCAGCTCCACGAGCGTGAAGCCGGCGGCGCGGCCTGTTCGCCTTGCGCTGTGTCCTCTTGAATTCAGCATGCGTCCGGTCTTTTCCGTATTTCTAGTCCTCATCACAATCCGGATCGGAGGGCACTCCGTCGCCGGACAGGCACTGCATGAACATCGCCAGGTCATCCGGACCGACTTCGAGGTCGCCATCCATGTCCGTGATGACGCAGCGGTCGGAGAGGGGTTGTCCGACGTCGGTGAAACAGGCCTGGAGTATTCCGAAATCGGATTGATCCACGTCTTGATCACCATCGAAATCGCCCGGTCGGCAATCGGTCTGCCGGACGATGACGAGGCGATCGCCGACGTCCACCCAGCCGTTGTAGTTCAGGTCGAAGGGGCTGAAGTTCGGCCCGAAGTTCAGGAGTTGCACGCGGTTGTTTTGCGCGCTGCCGTCCACGCCCGGACGGTTGTCGTTGGTCGTCATCCACTGCTGGAACAGTACTCGGTCAACGCAATCGACCGTACCGTTGCCCTGCAGATCGCCCACCAGCACATCAGGGCTGACATCGGACCAGACCACCAGATGCCCGGACTGCGGGGCGGTGTAGCTACCCCCGACGAGGATAGCGACTTCCCACTGGGTGGGGTCCAGGCAGGTATCGGGATCCTTGTATGCCCAGCCGGCCAGGAGAGCGAACTCGGGTTCCTGGCGATCCGCGGGCGGGACCAGCCAGGTGCTGACCTGCAGTTCGATGAGCGCCTCCCGGACACTGTTCTGGTTCGTGAAGAACGGGTCCGCCCATTGGGTCACTGATTCGCCGCGCATGGCGGCGGACGCCTCGTTGGTCAGGGGATAAACGAGCGAAAGGGTGGTCGAGTCGGTGTCCGGATCATGATGAAAACGCAACACAACGTACGGCTCGTAGCTGCCGAGGGGCGCTCCTGAGCGGCAACACCCGGAACTGTATCGTCGAAAGGCATGTGAACGCTGAAACAGATAGCCGGGAACCAGCCAGGTCTCGCCGGGGCCGAAGATCCAGTCGGTCGGATCGGACCGCGTGATGGCGGACGCGTCAATTTCCCAGCCGAACAGCGGAATGTGAAAGTCCGCCCCGCTGCGTTCCACCAGGGGCGGCGTGGTGAGGTCCTGATCGAAAGCTCCGGCGTCCAGGGCGATACGGCCCTTGAATCGCGCATCCTGAGGCAGGCCGCCGAATCGGGCCGCATTGCCCGTGTAACGGAGTTCCGGGTAGTCGATCTCGCCGCCGGTGTCCACGTCGGCGTCCACGTCAAATTCAATAAAGCCGAAAACCGGGTTGGGGCCGAAGCGGAAGGGATCAAAATCCGGATCGCCGCAGCATCCCAGGGAGCCGGGGGGATTGACGACCCCGGCAAAGGTCAGGTCGAAGCGGAAGAACCCTCCCTGGACATCCCACTGGCCGGTGAAGGGATCCGCCGCCGGATCCTCCGGCTGCCAGGCACCCAGGGCGGAAGAGAGGATGTCAGGCCATTGGTGGAGGGCCGGGTCCGTGGGGCCGTCCGCGCCGGGATCGGTGGGACGAGGCACAGCGTCGGCGGGGGGATCGTAGCGAACGACCGGATTGGCCCGGATAGATCCTGCGCCGTCGCTCAGGCCGCTGGCCAAGGCCATCGTCCATCCGACCATCCAGGGCGTGTGACCTATGGAACTCACGGATCCTCCTTGGGATGGTGGCGATTATACCTTGTGGTCGCGGCTCTGGCACGGATTTGCGGATTGCACCAGCGATGAAAAAGTCATCTGTGTGCTTCGGACTTGCATGGGTGCGGATAGAATGGACGGCATGCGTCCCGCCCGCACATTGCGCTGGAAGCTGAGTCTGCTGGCCGCCGGCTATGGCGGGTCGCTGTGCGCAAACCTTGTGCTGTCCACAATCTGCATACTCGCTTACCTGAAGCCGGCCTATCGTGAAGCCTGGCAGGACCTCCAGACCCAACAGCGTGTCGAACAGATCCGCGCCCTGCTGCGGAGCGAGAGCTACCTCCTGCGGAACGGCACAATCGACGGCAAGGCGTTGTCGGATCTGGAAGCGCGTATCCAGGCCGAGGCGGCGGCCATCGAGCAGCTTATGGCCGGCGGCGATTCCGCCCGGGCCTGGCTGCCGGTCAAGCAGGCGCTGGCCGCCTGGGGCCGGCGGGACGCCACCGGGCCGGAGGCGGTCCACGGCAACCATCAGGAACTGGACGGCCTGCTCAATGGGTTAAGCGGGCTTCTGGCTCAGCAGCGCTACAACCACCTGGCCCGCGCGGCGAACGTCCAGCAGTGGGTGATTGCCATTCTGCTGACCAGCACCCTGGTGGGCGCCACCCTGTGCATCGTGGGCCTGGTGTTACTGCGCAGATGGGTGATCGGGCCGGTGTCGGACTTGCGCACGGCCACCGGGCAGATCGGCAGGGGAAACCTGCAATACCAGGTCACGCCGCGCTATTCAGACGAACTGGGCCGGCTGGGCGAGGAGTTGAACCAGATGTCCGCACGGCTGCTGGAGTTACAAGGCCAGCTCCTCGAACAGGAGCGGCTTGCCGCGGCCAGCGAGACGCTGACCCGGCTCCAGGAAAAGCTTCGTGCCCCACTGGAGGAAATCCGCGGGCTGGCCGGTTCGATCCTGCGCGACGCGGGGGCGGATCAAGACCTGGCCGACTGCCAGCAGCGCATCCTGGCGACCGTGGATCGGTTCGAGAACTGGCTGAACCTGTTGCGCGACTCTCTCTCGCCGCAGTCGCTTCGGCGCGAGCCGGTGCGGCCGTGCGACCTGCTCGATGACGTGGTGAAGGCCCTTCGACCCCTGCTGGACCGGACCGGCGTGGACGTGCGCGTGCGGGTGGATCCAGGCCTGGAGCTGATTCGAGTGGATCGGCTACACTTTCCGCAGGCCATCGTCGCCCTGGTAACCAACGCGGTAGAGGCGTCCAGCGAGGGGCAGGTTGTCCATATTGAGGCCGGCCCTTCTGACGTGAAGGGTCGCTGGTGTTTGAGCGTGGCCGACGCCGGGCCGGGCATTCCTGCAGAGTTGCAGGCCAGGATATTCCAGCCCTTTTTCACCACCAAGATCCAGGGCAATGGCATCGGCCTGGCCATGGCCCTCAAGGTCGTTAAACTCCACGGCGGTACGCTGGAAGTGGAGTCAAAACAAGACCAGGGCAGCCGTTTTACGGCCACTATTCCGGAAGCATGAACGGAGCGTACCTCTTGACGGAAGTGATTCAGCAAGGTATGAGACCGATAGTAGGGTGGCGGTCTGCCGTTAATGATGATGCGGATGAAGTCCGGAAACTGGTGTTTGGCGTCTTGCGCGAATACGGCCTGTCGCCGGACCCCGCCTGCACGGACGCGGACTTGACCGACATTGAGCGCAATTACCATGGTCGCGGCGGATGCTTCGAGTTGCTGATTGAGGAGAATGGCCGGCTCGGCGGTTGTTACGGTCTGTACCCGCTGGCGGCGGGCCTTTGCGAGTTGCGGAAGATGTATCTGCGGAAAGATCTTCGCGGTCGGGGGCTCGGCAAACTCATGCTGCAGCGGGCCCTGGCCCAGGCCCGGTCGCTCCAATTCAATCGTGTGCAACTTGAAACCGCCCATGTTTTGCAGAAGGCGATCACCTTATATCAGTCATTTGGCTTTCGCACGTTCCGGCCGGAGCACATGTCCGCCCGTTGCGACTGTGCCATGTACCTCGATCTGGCCACCCTGAACGGCCAGACACCTGCACAAGGAGACCAGAGCTATGCCGCGAAGGAAAGCTGACCGAGCGTCACAGAGCACCCGACGAAATTTTCTGAAAACCACCGGGGCGGCCGCTGTCGGCCTGTCGGCGGGGACCCGATTTGCGGCCGGGCAGAACACCGAGCAGCTCGCCCTCCACGGTGGGCCCAAGGCCGTTACTCTGTCAGATGAAGCCGCCACCCGCTGGCCGCTGTATGGCAAGGAAGAGGAAGAGGCGGTCCTGGCCCTGGTCCGCAACCCCGGCTACGGCGTCATCAAGGAATTCGAGAAGGAGTGGGCCGACTTCCACGGCATGCCCTATGCCAAGGCCCACTTCAACGGCACCAGCGCGCTGACCTCGATGATGTTCGCCCTGGACCTGCCCCCCGGCAGCGAAGTCCTGGTGGCCAGCTACAGCACCTGGTTCCCGCTCGTGCCGGCACGGTTCTTCGGGTTGGTGCCGCGCTTCGTGGACGTGGATCCGCGCACGATCAACATCGACGTGGAGGACGCCAAGAAGCGGCTGACCAAGAACACCAGGGCGATTTTGGCCGTCCACTGGTACGGCGTGCCCTGCGAGATGGACCGCATCGTCGAGTTCGCCAAGGAGCACGACCTGATCGTGCTGGAGGACTGCAGCCATGCCCACGGCGCGGCCGTCAAGGGCAAGCTGGTGGGCACCTGGGGGCGCATGTCGGCTTTCAGCCTGCAGATGGGCAAGCCGCTGCCGGCCATTGAGGGCGGCATGGCCATGTACCACACCCGCGAGGACTTCGAGCGGGCCACCGTGTACGGCAATTACGATCTGCCCAACACCTTCCCCGCGGACAGCCCGTACCGCAAGTACCACGGCACGGCATTCGGTTCCAAGCTGCGCATCCACCCGATGGCCGCCGCTCTGGCCCGCTGCCAGTTGAAGCGGCTCAAGGAATACAACACCGCCGGCGTGGCTCAGTTGCGGCGGCTCAACGACCGGCTCACGCAACTGCCCGGCCTGACCGAGCAGTATGCCCGCCCGGACATGGATCGCGTCGTGTATGCCAACAACCTCCTGTTCATCGACGAGGCCAAGGCCGGCATGTCCCGTGAGGCGGCGGTGGCGGCCCTGAGGGCCGAGGGCGTGCCGGTCGGGGTCTACAAGTGGGTCCTGCTGCACACCATGCCCCTGTTCCAGGAGGCCAAGTGGTGGCATCACCTGCCGGAGAACCCCGGCGAGTTGCCCGGCTCGAACCAGGTCAATAAGACGCTGATCAAGCTGCCGCACCTGACGCGCGAGGCCCCGGAACTGGTCGATCAGTGGGTCCGCGCGTTCGAGAAGGTCTGGGCTCACCGCAAGCAGATCGGCAAGGCGTAATCACCGCGCCGGTCTGACTTGAGTAACCGCAGATATACGCAGATGCACGCAGATCAATTCAGTGATTTGCGTGCATCCGCAATTTTTTGGGTGGCAGCCGCGTTTTGTGCCTGTCTGTAGCGGCCGGGCTCCGTACCGGCCGTTCTCGCTGGATGGGGGAAACGGCCGGTACGGAGCCCGGCCGCTACGGTTCTGAAACAGACTGCTCATTGCGCGCGGCCCTCACCACACGCACCGTCACCAGCTCGATCAACCCCGATTCCGTTGGCCCCGAAAGGGGCCGAATGAGAGTAGCCACCAGTGGAGCGCAGCGGAACTGGTGGACGAGAAGCGACAAGATAATACGTCCCGCCCCGACAGGGGCGGGGTGAGGCTCGTTGAAGGGTCTCTCGTCGCCCCTGTCCAGGACGGGGCGAGGCTCATGGGAACGTTCCACGCCGCCCCTGCCGGGGCGGCTCGATGGGAGGGGAGGGGCCGCCAACCACAGGTTCCGCTTCGCTCCACCCGTGGCTACTCTCTCATCGCCCCGTTGGGGCGACAAGGCCACCGGCTGCAAGGCGCTCTATTGCGGTGGTGATGGCTTGTCGTTGTTCCGTTTCTATTCGTTGGCTGCCCGCAACGTCACCGGTCCGATCAGCCCCGATGCCAATAACGGCGAGTCCGCGCGATACGGGTTCCAGGTGCTCCATGCCACCCGCTTCTCTTCGGGCAGCGATTTGTCGCCGATCAGCCGGTTGGGCCACAGGTTGGCCACCGTGATTTCCAGCTTGTTTTCGCCCGCCTGGGCCGCCTCGGTCATGTCTATGCGGAACGGCGGCGTCCAGAGGATGCCGAGATCCCGGCCGTTCAGCTTCACCTGGGCCATCACTTCCACCCGCCCCAAGTCCAACTCGAGCCGTTTGCCTCGACCCAGAAAATCCTCGGGTATCTTGAATGTCTTCGTGTATACGGCCGTGCCGCTGAAGTATTTCACGCCGGGGTCAGGGTGTTTGGACCAGTCGAGCAGAGTGTTGAACGTGAGCTCTCCCGGCGCGCCACGCCCCGGCTGAAAACGGACGAGCCACGGGCCGTCCAATGGCATGGATTCATACACTGGCAGATCGCCGCTCGCCGACGTCCCGTGCATCTTTCGATCCGCTTGACCTGAAAGGAACATGACGAAAACAGAACCGACCGGCTCCAGATTGAGGGACAGCAAGGTCCTCCCGTCTTGTTCCACTGGATTGGCCGCGGCCCGCGTCTTGCCCGTCACAGGGTCCCAGATTTCCACGCTCCGGCCGGCGGCGCGAAAGTCGCAATTCGCCTGCACCGCCTGGGCGTCGGGGTTCGCCAGGAAGTAAATGTCCGCGTCGTCCGTGCGACGGTGGATGTAACGCAGGGGCTTGTCCGATTGGAAGTCGGGCGGCACGTTCAGCTTCGTCAGCACCGCGGCGGTGACATCGTAATCGGGATAGATGTCGAACTGCTGCGCCCGGCCGCTGATTGCTCCCCAGGGCCCGGCGCCCAGCGGCCCTAACTCCATGGCCGCGAGCCATTCGCCCTCAGCCGATGCGTCGGTGAGCCATCCGTCGCTGACCTTCACGGCCGTCTTCCACGCGCGGTCGGTGCATACTTCCCGGATGCTCCCATCGCCAAGTTGTAGTCGCAAAGCGGCGATCATTCCCGCGGGGTTGGGGGCATCGACGGAATGGCTCACGCCGTTCTCGGCCGCCACGGCGATGATGTTCTCGCCCGGCCGCAGGGATGCCGCCACGTCGAAGTCGAAAGCATGGTGGAAATTATTGCCGGAGCCGGCCCGCCGGCCGTTCACCCACAGCTCGAAGCTGTTGTCGGCGGTGATGGACAGCCGGGCGGCCTTGACGCGCTCCTCCGCGCCCAGACTCACAATACGGCGGAAGTATCGTTTCCCGGCCGGTGCGCTGGCGGCCGGATTGCCTTCCGGGTGCCAGATCCATTTGGCACCGGCCAGGGGGTGCTTACCGGCCTGCTCAAGAGCAGTGTCCGGCAGCAGCGCGCTGCTCCAGAACACCCGGCCCCGGCCGACACGGCGTTCTGTCAACTCAGTGGGCGCCGGGTCATCGCCCCACAATTCGCGGGCGATTCGCTTCACTTCCTCGTCGCACCGGGGATAGTCGCTCAGGCCAGGCGACTTAAGCGGGGGCGCGCCGATGACCGTTGCCCCAGCCTCGGCCAAGTCCTTCACCTTGCCCAGCAGGGCGGGGGTCATGGTCTCCACCTTGGGCAGTACCAGCACGCGGTAGCTCATGCCCTCAGGCAGCGTCAGCCGGCCGTTCTTGACCGACATATGCTGGAGCAGGGTTTCGGGCGTGCAGCCGTCGAAGTTGTAGCCGCGTCGGTCGGGCAGCGTCTGCGACCCGCCCAGGGCGGACGGCGGCGGGCGGAACACGTGCGGCGCCCCCTCGGCGGACAGGTAGCAGATATCGGCCACGGGCACGCCCTGTCTGAGCAGGTGCTGGCAGCGCGACAGGTAGGTGTGCCACGCTGAGGACAGTTCCCACCAGGTCTGGGTGCGCTCATAGTGAATGCCGTAAGGCCCCATGGTCATGCCCGGCCAGCGGTCCAGCCAGGGCTGGTGGGCGTAGCGGTGGAACACGATCCGGTTGATGCCGAAGCACAGGGCCCAGTCGGCCTGCCGTTTCATGTTGCCGGGGTGGAGCTTCCAGGCTTCCTCATGGTTGGCGGTGAAGGCCTCGGCGGCCACGATCGGCCGGCCCAGTGTGTGCGCGATCGAGGTGGCCTCGATGCAACTGAAGGTCGTTTCGAAACCGTACCCCTCGGACCAGAACTCGCACATGGGGACGTCGGCCATGCCGCCCAGGCTCATGTCCGCGCACGGGGTGAGGTCATAGGGTTCGATGGACAGGCCGAAACCGTGACGGTGGGCCAGTTCCCTGAGGTGGGCGGCGTGGTTCTCGACGATCAGTTCATTGACCGTCTGCCGGAGGTCCCACAGGAACCGCTCGGAAATCTCCAGGCTCTCGACAACGTGCCCGAGCATGGCCGGCAGGTAGGGCAGCGGGTCGTAGCCGCGACGCCGGCGGAACTCGTCGCGGAAGGCGGCCGTCCAGTTCTGCGAGCCCATCTCCCAACTGTCGATGTGCAGCATGGTCCAGCCGACCTGCCGGCGTCGGAGGGCGGGCATCTTGCCCGCCTCACCGCCTCGGAGGGCGGGCATCTTGCCCGCCTCTTGCTCCTGGAGGGTAGCCACTTCCCCCGCCTCATCCCCCTCCGCCAATTCCTTCATCAGCGTCCCCACGAACGCCTCGAAGTGGGCCTCCAGGGCGGCCTTATCCATCTTATCGGACTCAAACCCGATGGCCGGCTCGGGCGAAGGCCGAGTGTTCGCGCCGGTGGTGGTCCGGCCAAAGCGCAGGATGGTCCATTCCCCCGGCGGTACCTTCCAGGTCAGCCGGCCGTCCGGCCCCAGGCGGTCGGTCAGATCCACTATTGCTTGTGGGGCGATGGCGGTCCCGGCCGGGGTAGCGGGGTATTCGGCCGGCGAGGGCAGATGCGGCTTGACGCCCGGCATGGATGAAAAGGGGTTGCGGTAGTAGAGCGCCTTCTCATCGACGTCCGCGATGCGCGGTCCCTTGGCCGGCGTGGGGAAGGCGATGACGGCCACGTCGCGATAGAACTCCTTCCTGGCTTTCTCCAACTGCGGCGGGACGGGTACGTGCACGAAGTGGGGGTCCCGCGGGGCCGGCCGGGGCAGGACGCGGTCCAACTCGGCGGGGCCGCTGACCTCGATGCTGCTGGCCACCAGGTGCTGCATGGATTGCTCGGGCTTGACCCACGGCCCGCCGCTGCCGGTCCAGCCCGGCCCGGCGTTGAGGGTGATCTGCAGGCCGAGGCGCTGGGCCTCGGTGACCGCGTGTTTGAACAACGCGCGCCACTGCGGGCTCATGAACTTGACCGGCCCGCGGGGGATGCCGACGTCCACCTCCATGATGACCATGCCGCCGATGCCGGCCCGCTGCATGGCCTCCAGGTCGGCGGTGATGCCTTCGCGACTGAGATTGCCGTCCATCCAGAACCAGTAGACCCAGGGCCTGGCCGAGTCCGGGGGCGATTGGAACTCTCTGGCGAGGTCTTCAGCGGAGGCGCCGGCGACGGCTGGTTCGCCGGTGCGCAGCGCTTGGGCGCAGCCGTTGGAGGCGGCCAGCACGAGTGCAAGGGCGACGCCCGCGACGGCCCGGTAGGCGAGGGTCATGGTGTTCTCCTGAACTGGATAAGCCTGCGGCATTCTTTCAACATAAGCGCATATTGTGCGGCATTTTATCGTTTGACGCCACGTTGGCGGTTGGGTTTGTTCGGCACCTGCGCCGCCCGTCCCCCCGAGAGCACAGAGAGGGGCCGGCCACAGAGGCCACAGAGGGCACAGAGAAACAACAGGTTGAGCATCACAAGCTCGCCCTGGTTTTCAGTTCGTTTCGCCCCCGGGCGTTTTGAGCTTTCTCGCGGAGCCGGGGTTCTCAGGTCGAGCGAGTGCGAACAGGTGGCTCGCAAACTTCATTTGTCCGGCGGAAATATCACCTCCCGCGCTCATTTGGAGGGGAGTGAACAGAATACGCGTACCGGGCCGGTGAGCCGGCCGCGGAGGGTGACCAAGGGCGACGCAAAATAGGCAACTGTCCCCGATTTCTCCAGCCATTCGCTCCGTTTGCTCCGGCATCGTCAAGGCAGGCCTTCGGCTTGTTGGCTCGCTTGTCGCCCTGGGGGGCGGAGTCAGTTTCCCCTCTCGTCTGAGTCGTCTGCTAGGCCGCTGAAAACCTGCTCTGGACGGGGTCCTGCGTTCCTGTTCATGATACCTAGTTTACCTTGAATCCGTGGCGTCGTGACTTCACCAAGGGTTTTCGGATGATATCGCATGGCCAAGTATCGGAAAGGGAAGCAGATCAACGCAGGAGGATTCGGGGTCTTGTATGAGGGCATTTGTGTCGACGACAACACTCCCTGCGTGCTGAAGTATCTCAAACCCGATTATGACGAAGATGACCTCCGCCGCTTCAAGAGAGAGGTCAGGCTACAGACCCAGCTTCAGCATCCCAACATCACACCTATCGTGGCATCCAACCTTGACGCCGAGCCCCCCTGGTTTGTTATGCCCAAGGCTGCCATGAATCTGCGCCAATTCGTGTCCGGTGGCTGGATGGATGATGCGCTCCATGTATTTAAATGTATCGCCAAGGGCGTCGCTCATGCGCATGCAAACGGCGTAATCCACCGTGACCTAAAGCCCGAGAACATCCTCGTATTTGGATCAAAAGATGACGGATGGCGATTCGTTGTTGCGGATTTCGGGCTCGGTCGTAAGCTAGATCGTGATACGACCGTAATCACCCAGACCAACATGCCCATGGGCTCAATCGCGTGCATGGCCCCTGAGCAATGGACCTCTCCAAAAACAGCAGATGCCCGTGCCGACATCTATTCATTAGGCAAGATGCTATATGAACTACTGTCTGGCCGTTTCCCCCATCCATACATGGACTGGAGTGTCATAGAGCGTAAGTACGTCTACGTATTGCGTCGCGCCACGCAAAACCAGCCTGACGACAGGTATCGTTCCGTGAGCGATATGCTTGAGGCACTCGAACTGATTAGCAAGGGCACGCTCTTCGACAAGCCTGCAACCGCCATTCAAAGCCTCATCCAAGAGAGTATGGCGCAAGATGCGCCCGAAGAAGCAGACATGACTCAGCTAATGCAGCTAATCTGCGACAGCACTAACGATTATGCAATGATGGCGAATGTGTTTCCTAGGATCCCTGATCCCTTGCTCGCGATCTTAGTCAAGCGATATCCAGTGGAGTTTGGTGACGCTTTCCGCCGTTACGACGAAGATTGTACAACTGATGTCACGTTTGAGTACTGTGATGTTATTGCCGATTTCTACGAGCGCGTGTTTGATCATACGGATAACGATGAGATACACGCGATAATCCTGAAGCGCCTGGCGTGTCTCGGCCCCAATAACAACCGTTGGCATGTTGGCTCAGTGTTTGCTCGCTTAGTCAGTGGCTTAAGCGATGAACACTTGATATTGATCACTCGTGAAGTTCTCGCCAAGCAACCGAGGGCTGCTCACTGGAACAAGCCGTATCTCAAAGGGTATACTCTTCCCAAGGTTATTCGAGACGTTTTGCCTGACTCTGATTAGGTGCGGTTCCCGTCTGTTTTCTGGTTGCTTCGGAAACACAGGGTAGTCACGAATTACATAAAGCCAGGCTGGCTCTCTCGTAAGCGCTCTTGCCGCTTCGGCTTACAAGGTTTGCGCGAAGAGTGACCTCCTGCGATGATATTGTTGTCACACGACACGCGTCGAAAGGAGGCCAGGGATGGTTCAGCGTACCTATTGGCGAAGCCAGCTCGATCGCAGTCTGCTGGTCAACTCCGTGCTCGGCCGGGTGCTCTCGCTTGCGGCCATTGTGGCGTTCAGGACGGCCACCTATTTTTGACAAGCTCGGGCAGTGGCGAGAAGGTGTGCCGATGCCGCGTGTCGCTCGCATGGTCGTCCCCAGCGTTCCTCACCACGTGACCTGGCGTGGCAACAATTGCCAGCAGGTGTTTTTTGATGGCGATGATCGTGAGTTGTATCTGGCCTTGCTCAAGGCGGAGGCGGATCGTTACGGGCTGGAGACCCCGGGCTGTTGGCTGATAAGCAATCACATGCACCTGGTGGGCGCTTCGGGGCAGGGAATGACCAATGCCCAAATCCCAATGTCTAATCAATGACCAATGTCCCATGTCCAAGACCTGATGCCGAAACGGCCAGGCGGTGGCGGCGGCGGTGGGCCTGTCGGGACATAAGCTGCTGCGAAAAAGAGTGTTATCCACGTGGCGCGGGCCAGTCGGAGGGGCGTTGGGGGCCTGGCTCGTTTCGCTGCCGGCGGGGGCTGATGGCTGGCAATTGCCGGCGAAATTGTTAAGCTCTTGCCCTGAGTCGCAGGTCTTACTGAGAACCTGGATGAAAAGCGGCAGCTCCCCGGGTATGTGGCCCGGCCGTTCTCGCAGTTATTCGCAGGAGTGGATCACATGTCGTGCAAGAGTCGGTTCTGTCTGATCGTGGTAGTGCTGTTTTCCATGTCGGCCCTCTGCTTCGGCTGGGGGGAGACGGGGCACAAGGCGGCGGCGCAGATCGCCAGCGAGCGCCTCACGCCCGAGGCCCGCAAGGCGGTTCGCGAGCTGCTGGGTGAGCAATCCATGGCCGACGTCGCCACGTGGGCGGACCAGGTTCGCAAACAGCCCCGTTACAAGTGGACGGACTGCCTCCATGGCGCCCGGATCTCCCCTGGATTTGACACTTTCGACTCCAAACGCGATTGCCCGGAGAAAGGTTGCGCGGTCTCGGCCATCCGGCGGTTCTCCGCGGTTCTGAAGAAGGGGTCCGGCACCAAAGAGGAGAGGATCGACGCGCTGAAGTTCCTGATCCACTTCGCAGTGGATATCCACCAGCCTGTACACGGGAACGGAGATGGCACCAAGCGCGCCCCTACCGAGGTAGAGTTCTTCGGAGAGACGCTCCGTTACCACAAGATGTGGGATTCCTCCATCCTCGACCGGGGGAAGAAGTCGTGGCGGCAATACGCGAAAGAGCTCCAGAAGCGGATCACCGAGGAACAGGTCAAGGAGTGGTCCAAGCTTGATCCGGCCCTCTGGGCCACGGAATCCTATCGGATGGCTTGCCGTGCGGCCGAGGCCGTTCCCGCGGATAAACGCATCGGCCAGGAGTACTGCGACATGGCCCTGCCCATGCTCGAACAGCGCATGTGCATGGCCGGCGTCCGGCTCGCACTGCTGTTGAACGACATCTTCGCGAATCCGACCACCCAGCCGGCCCAGCCGGCGGCTGCCGCTGCGGCACTCGCCCCGGCAGGGCAGTAACGGCCGGGTTTGTGACGGGCAGGTCCCTGCCTGGTTGTCGGTCCGCGTGCTGTTGAACGCCTGGATCTTTGCGCCCCCGCCTTTGATGACGTTTGATTTTCTGACCGGGCAATGAACGGCCTCAGGGCCCGGGCCAGGGGGGAAGGGCGTTCAAACGCTCTGAGACATGGGGAGAGGGGAAAACGGTGGAGGGCAATGCGTGATGTGTTCGCCAACCAGTGCTACAAGCACTGGCCTGAAGCCGCCTTCGGCGGAAACGCCGCTGGAAGCAGCGTGACAGAGGTGCCGGCATTGCCCAAACAGATCCGCAAACGTCATAAGAGGCGGGGCGCCCGGCTGCGCTGCGGAACGCTTGAATCTTCACATCCCCACCTCCGAAGAGGCGAGGTACCCAAGCTCGAAGAGGTGGGGGCATCCAGGTTCCGGCCGGTTTCCGCTGGGTAGTAATTGCCGGCGAGATGGTTAAGCTCTTGCCCGGAGTTGCAGGTCTGCGGGGGAACCTGGATGAAAAGCGGCAGCTCCCGGGTATGCGGCCCGGTCGTTCTCGTAACTTGTTCGCAGGAGTTGATTAAATGTCGTGCAAGAGTCGGTTCGGTCTGATCGTAGTGGTGCTGTTTTCCATGTCGGCGCTCTGCTTCGGCTGGGGCGATACGGGGCACAAGGCGGCGGCGCAGATCGCCGCCGAGCGCCTTACGCCCGAGGCCCGCAAGGCGGTTCGCGAGCTGCTGGGTGAGCAATCCATGGCGGACGTCGCGAGGTGGGCGGATGAGGTTCGCGGAGAGTCCCGCTACAAGTGGTCAGCGCGCCTCCATACAGCCAAAATCTCCCCTGGATTTGACACTTTCGACTCCAAACGCGATTGCCCGGAGAAGGGCTGCGCGGTATCGGCCGTCGGGCGGTTCGCCGCGGTTCTGAGGGACCCGTCCGCTGACAAAGAACAGAAGGTCGAGGCGCTGAAGTTCCTGATCCACTTCGTGGGGGATGTCCACCAGCCTGTACACGTGACCGGAGATGGCACTAAGGGCGTCACCACCGAGGTGGATTTCTTCGGAGAGAAGGTCGGTTACCACAAGATGTGGGATTCCGCCATCATCGACAAAGGGGGGAAATCATGGCAGCAATACGCGAAAGAGCTCCAGAAGCGGATCACCGAGCAACAGGTCAAGGAATGGTCAAAGCTTGATCCGGCGCTCTGGGCCACGGAGTCCTACCGGATCAACTGCCGTGGGGTCCAGGCCATGCCCAAGGATAAACGCATCACCCAGGAGTACTGCGACAAATTCGTGCCCATGCTCGAAGAGCGCGTGTGCATGGCCGGCGTCCGGCTCGCACTGCTGTTGAACGACATCTACGCGAATCCGACTACCCAGCCGGCCCAGCCGGCGGCCGCCGCCGCTCCGGCACTGGTCCCGGCGGGGCGGTAACGGCCGGGGTTACCACGGGCAGGTCCCTGCCCGGTTGTTGGTCGGCGTGCTGTTGAACGCTTGGATCTTCGCGTGTTCGGAGTACCTCACCCTCTGAAGAGGCGGGGCACCCACCTGCGGCTCTTGAGCGGTGCGGAACGGCAGAGTCCTTCCGGCACGGCTCAAGAGCCGTAGCACATAGAGATCCGTGGCGCACAAATCGTGTGATTTGCTGTCTTATCCTCACGCGCGGTGGTTTAGCTCGATAGATCCGTCAGCACAGCGGCCAGCAGCTTCGTAAACCGCTCGACCGACGAAATCCGCACCCGTTCGCCCGGTGCGTGGACGCCCCGGAGTTCCGGTCCCAGCGAAACCATGTCCATCCCCGGGATGCGGGTGCCGATCAGCCCGCATTCCAGGCCCGCGTGGATGGCGGTGACGCCCGGCTCGGCGTCGAAGAGGCGTCGGTAGGTCTCCCGTGTGACCTTCAGCGCGCGCGAGGACATGTCCGGCTTCCAGCCGGGGTAGCCCTCGCCTTTCTGTGCGGTAGCGCCGGCCATGCGGGCCAGAGCGTGGAGCCAGTTAAGCACCTCGTTCAAAGCCTGGGAATTGGATGACCGGGACGAGCAGCGGATCTCCACCTCGTCGCCGGCCGTACGCACGACGCCCAGATTATTGGACGTCTCCACAAGGCCCGGAATGTCCGGACTCAAGGCGATCACGCCGGTCGGGATGGAGCACAGCAGGTCAAGCAGCCGGGCCGTGCCCTCCTGGGAGTAGGGGGGCGCCGGGGTTGGGGCTTGCTCGAAGCGAACGGCAAGGCCCTCGTCCTGGCCGCGGTACTGGGCGACGAAGTCCAGCCGGGTTTGCTCGATCTGTCCGCGGAAAGCCTGGTCGGACGCGGCCGGATAAGCCACGACCGCCCGGCACTCGCGGGGAATGGCGTTGGTCTTTTCGCCGCCATGCAGGTTGATCAGTCGCAGGGGAACCTCGCGGGCGGCGTTCTGAAGCATTCGTCCCAGGGCTCGAATCGCGTTGAGCCGGGCCTTGTCGATCTCCAGCCCGGAGTGTCCGCCCTGAAGACCGGAGACGTGCACCTCGGTTTGGATCCAGCCAGGCGGCGCCGGCTCGCGTCGCTCTGACCAGCGGATGGTCGTGCCGCATCCTCCCGCGCAGCCGACCACCAGGAGGGTGTCGTCCTCTGAATCGAGGTTCAGAAGGGTCCGGCCGCGTATCAGGCTCGGATCGAGGTTCTTCACGCCGGTCAGGCCGCGCTCCTCGTCGATGGTGAACAGGAGCTCCAAGGGCGCCCGGCCGCCGTCCTCCATCTCGGCCGCGTAAAGCATGGCCGCACAGCCGATGCCGTTGTCGGCGCCGAGGGTTGTCCCTTCCGCGTAGAGCCAGTCCCCATCGCGGATCACGTGGATGTTGCCCGCGGCCGCGTCATAGGGGCAGCCGGAGTTGCGTTCGCAAACCATATCCAGATGGCTTTGCAGCACGATGGGAGGGGCCGTCTCGAACGGCGCCCGGCCGGGAACCCGCACGCAGAGGTTGCCCACCGCGTCCTGGAGGGCCTGGTATCCCCTGGCCGTGGCCCAGGAGCGGATGTATTCCACCATTTTCTCTTCCTGGCCGGAAGGGCGGGGGATCTTTGTGATGGCTTCGAAGTGAGTCCAGAAACCGCGGGGTTCGAGGCCGGCGAAGGCGTTTGTGTTGCTCATGGCGAATCACCTGATGGTTAGAGTAGACGTGAATTATAGCAAGAATAGTGGTTTGTCGTCAGTGGTGGGGACTGCCCGGACCGATCGGACTGATCCGACCGATCGGACGGATCGGTCGGATCGGTCCGATCGGACCATCCTGGGGCTTGGGTAACTGAGACAGGCGCAAGCCCCAATCCCACCCGGGGCAAGGGATTGATGCCTCTGGACAGAATCCGCCGCCTTGCGTTACAGTGACAGCCTTCTTTAGAGAGGTGCACAATGATTAACGGTGAAGGACGCACGCGTCGTGGTTTTCTGCAGGATACCCTGATGGTCGCTGCCGGAGTGGGCATGTTGAGAACAGTGGCCCGGGCCGCGGAGCCCGTCGGGAGCAAGGCCAGGTGGGCGATTACCTGCCGGGACGTTCATCTGCGCGAAGTCGGCAACGGGGATATCTGGGCGGCTATCCGGGCGATTGGCGCGGATGGCATGGAGGTGGACGTTCGGGCCGACGGCGCCTGCCCGGCCATCTCCTCGAAGGAAACCACCTGGTCCGTTGCCACGGAAGACGATGTCAAGCGCCTTCGCGACAAGCTCGCCGAGGAAAAGACCCGCATCGCCGCCTTCTGCCTGCACAATCGTTTTGACGAACGCCCGGAGGCCGAGGTTGAGGAGATGGTCAGGCACGTGCGGGCCGCGGTGTTGCTGGGCGTTCCGGCCATCCGCATCGACGTGGTTCCCCGCAAGTTGGCCGGCAAGGAGGACGAGTTCCTCAAGTTCGCCATTGACATGGGCAAGAAGCTGGTCCGGGTGGCCCAGGATGCCGATGTGCGCTACGGCGTAGAGAACCACGGCACGACCACCAACCGGCCGGACTTCCTCCGCAAACTCTTTGAGGGCGTCGGTTCGCCGAAGTTCGGCCTGACCCTGGACACGGCCAACCTGTACTGGTACGGGCATCCGCTTTCCAAGCTGTACCAGATCTTCGAGGAGTTCGCTCCGAACGCCTGCCACACGCACTGCAAGAGCATCGGCTACCCGGAGGACCAGCGCGAGAAGCAGCGGCCCATGGGGTGGGAATACGGCAAGTACTGCTGCCCGGTCTACGAGGGGGACGTGGACTTCAAGCGCGTGGCCGCGATCCTGCGCAAAGCCGGCTACAAGGGCGACCTGTGCGTGGAGAACGAGTCACTCGGCCGCTTCCCCAAGGAACAGCGCGGCGAGATCCTGAAGCGCGAGGTGCGGACGCTGCGGGAGATCGCGGCTCAGGCCTGACGCAACCAGTCGCAACCAGTGCGGTGACGCTCCCTATCCCCGCGATTTCGCGGGGATTTATTTTTTCTTTCCAGCCGGCGGCCCGAACGGGTATGATGGAGTTTCTTGAACAGCCGGACCACCGAACCGGCATGGATGGAGGCTAAGCATGGAAAGAGGGAGTGGGGCCTTATTCCGCTGGTTTTATCTGACGTGCTTTGTGGGGCTGATGCTGGCCGGTTCGGCCGGGGCCTGGGAAACAGACGATCCATCTGCCGCTTGTGATTGGGGTGAATCGAAGGGCGACCTGTGCGGCCATGCCCTGGCCGCCATCGCCCGGATGGAGGCGGCCCCGGTTTTCGTGCCCAGCGCCGAAGCCCTCGCGGCCCAGACCGAAATCGACATTACCCACTGTTTTCTGGATATCGAGGTAAGAACCAACACCAACCCCAAAAGTATCGCCGGGTCCAACACCCTGACCATACTCAGCCGGGTGGATGGCCTGACCCAGGTAAGCCTGGACCTGCAAAGCAACATGGTCGTGGACGCGGTCGAGGTTAATGGGGTGTCTGCCACCTACACCCGGCCGACCAACCAGATTCTGATCAATCTGGGAGGGACCTATAACCTTGGGGCGAGCTTCCAGGTGAAGGTGACGTATCACGGCTCCCCGTTGGACCTGACCTTCTTCAGTTCGACGCACAGATTCTTCGACACGCACGGTAGCGGGAGCAACGCGGCCACGGTCGTCTCCACCTTGAGCCAGCCGTACTACGCCCGCTATTGGTTTCCCTGCAAGGAGAACTGGGGAAGCCAGACCAATCCCATGGATGACAAGTTCACCATGGACATGTGGATCACCGTGCCGAATAGCATGATCGTGGCGGCCAACGGGGCCCTGATGGGCACCGATTCGCTCTCCGGAAACCGGCTGCGGTTCCGCTGGCGGGAAAGCTACCCGATTGCCACCTACCTGGTGGCGTTCGCGGCCACCAACTACAAAAAGCTGGTCTATTACTACTATCATCCCGGCGGGGCAATGCCCATCGAGTTTTACATCTATCCGGAGAACGAATCCTCTTCCCTGCCGTATCTGGACACCATCGTCTCCGCTGTCGATATCTACAGCCTGTTCTACGGCCAGTATCCCTTCATCACCGAAAAGTACGGCGTCGTTCAGTTCCCCTGGTGCTGCGGCATGGAGCACCAGACCATAACCAGCCAGAACGATTTCACCAGCGAGCGTCGCAACATCCATGAATTGTCGCACATGTGGTGGGGCGACTACGTGACCTGCAAGACCTGGCACGACATTTGGCTCAACGAGGGGCTCGCCACTTTCTCCGAAGCCCTGTGGTATGAAAAAAGCCTTGGCGGCTCCTACTTCGCTTATATCAACCATCTGAACAGCAAACGGCCTACCACGACCGGCACGGATACCGTCTACCGTTACGATATCAGCAGCAGTTCCCAGATCTTCAGCACCGAATACTCCTACAACAAGGCCGGTTGGGTGGTGCACATGCTGCGGTACGTCCTGGGCGATGCCGCTTTCTTCAACTCGCTTCATGCCTGGCGGGACACCTACGGCGGAAGCGTGGGCGATACCGAGGATTTTCGCGCCGTCTGTGAAACCGCCTCCAACCTCGCCCCCGGAGCGTTGCGCTGGTTCTTCGACCAGTGGGTTTACAACCCTGGCAATCCGTACTATCGGTACGGCTGGCAGCAGGAGCGGATCGACGGCCGCTACTGGGTCCGTCTGCACATCGAACAGTATCAGAAAACTGTGAGATCAGCCTTCCCCAACGCCATGAAGATGCCCATCGAGATCACCATCATTTCCCAGTTTGGGGACAAGACCCACGTGGTGTGGAATGATGCCACCGGCACCGACAGCACGGTGCGGGAATGGTTCCTGTTGCCCGCCGATGGTGCTGTGGAGACGGTTGAGTTCGACAGGCACACCCGGATCCTGCGGGGCAATGCCGCCCTCACGAATTATGTGAACGGGCCTCCCAAGATCATCAGCATCAAGCCGATTGTCAACGCGAGCCCGTCGGCCATGGTGGGCGTCTCCGGATTCCGTGTCCAGTTCAGCGAGCCGGTTATCTGCGCCGCTTCCGATTTCACCGTGTCCGGCAGCCGTACCGGTCCGCAGGCCTTTACATTCGCCTATGACGCCGCGACCTACCAGGCCACGCTCACCTTCCCAACCTCCCTGCAAAGGGGGCAGACCATCACCGTGCAAGCCGCTGACTCCATCCGTTCGGTGGCCGCGGGCGTCTCGCTTGACGGCGAGTGGGGTGATTCGACCACGCCCACTAACCTGCCCTCAGGCGATGGCCTGCCCGGTGGGACGGCCATCTTCACCTATTCCCTGGTTGCCAATCCCGATTTCAATCTCGACGGTTGCGTGGATGCTCTCGATATGAATCACTTCCGCTTCTGCCTGACCGGCTCCAACCTGGATATGCCCGCCTCATGTACCGACGCTGACTTGGACGGCGACAACGACGTGGACATGGCCGACTTCGGTATCCTCCAACGCTGCCTGACCGTCCCCGGCCAGTCCATGGACCCCAACTGCTGCACCATGGAGGCCGGCGGATGAGAACATGAAACGGTTCCCCGATGAATCTTGTGCGTCGGGTGCTCCGCTTCTAATGACGTTTGATTCTCTAACCAGGTAATGAACGGCCTCAAGGCCCGGCCAAGAGGAAGGGCGTTAGAAACGTCCTGAGACACGGGAAGAGGGCGAAACCAGGGTAAGCGTCCGGTAAAGTACACGGGCCTGCTATACCTTCAGAGTGTAGCAGGCGGGCGGCCCAACTATCCGGGGACTTTGGTAATCGATAGCGTGTAGCCCGGCGGCGGATCCAGGCTGAACATGGATTCATCAAGGGGAACATCAAACACGATGTTGGTAAGGATCCTGACGGTGGTAACCTCTGGCCACCGCGCCATGACCTCATCGACCTCGTCTGGGCTCAGTTTTAGGATACCGTTCTGCGATTCCTTCTTGGCCGACAACGCCGCAATGGTCGCATCGTCCGGCTGTCTGATCTTCGTCGTTTCTTCCACGGATACGGGCAAACGTGTTTCGGGATCAACCCAGACCACGACCGTTCTCTTATTGAACTTGTCGTAATCACGGGTGACGCGGAAGCCGACGAGTCTGCTTCCGTTGATCACCTGCACACCAAGCGGTACCGCGTTGGCCGGATTCAAGTCGAGAAGATCGGCAAGGGTGGCGGAGGGGCCCAATTGATGTGGCAAGCCATCCGACACGTAGTCGATCAATTCCGCTTTCTTCGTCCTGGGGTCAAGGCTGAGTACCCTGCCGCCGTTGTATATGCTGATGCTCGTAACGGTTTCAACCGGTGAACCGCCATCGGCGGGCTGAACGTCCAGCCCGAGAACCTCGGTCCGACTGAACTTCCCCGACATGTTCACCGTCTCACGTGTGACGGTATCCGGCATTCCCGCTTGCTTCCAGACCGTCCTGTACGCCACGGTGCGAGCCTGTCGCACGTGCTGAATTACGTCTGCGAACGCGATGCCCGCATCACGGCCAGTCTTGCCCGGCCGAAACTCGACGGCAAGAAGAACAACTGCCGCGGCCACCGCGGCCGCAACGGACCACCGAACTGATTTTGAACGCAGCATGGCGACGAACCTCCTCGCGTGCCACCGGCTGGGAGGTTGTTCGATCGAACGGCCCTCACGCGAGACGCTATCCGTCAACTCGGTCGGCACATCCGGAACGAGCCGAACCGTGGGCGGGGTTGGGTCCTGTGTAATCGTCGCATCGTCGTCTTCCCGTGAAGCTCCCTGAACTGATTGGTGGGCATCGGAGGTCCGATTGGTCCAGCGATTGACAAGCCGATTCCTGATTGAGGCGGTTTCGGCCGCAACAGTATCGAATGCGGCTCGAAGCATCCGCTCTTCGTTGGCCAGAGAGTCATGGAGAAGCCGGCAGGCGGGGCACGCCTCCAGGTGGCGGCGGACATCATCGGCAAGGGCCTCTTCCGCTTCTCCCACCACGAACGTCATGATGGCTTCTCGCATACCCTCACAATCTTTACCGTGAGTCATGGATTGGCCTCCTTCAAGAGGTCGTGCAGCATGAGCCGGCCGCGGGCAAGTCGCTGCCGGACGCTGACCTCACTAATCCCCAAGGCGGTGGCCGTCCCCGCGCAGTCGCGGCCGTCCAGGTAGTACAGGACGATGGCTTCGCGGTAGACGTCGGGAAGCCTGGCCAGTGCGGCGTGCAGTCCCTCAAATTGCCATGCGGGCACCGGCTCGGCCGCCGCAGTCTCAGGAGGAAGTGGATCTATGGGCCGGCGGCGGCGAAGATGGTCCAAGGAAGTCCGCCGGGCGATCTGAAGAAGCCAGCGGCGAATACTCCCGGGATCGCGCACCGTCGGAAGCTTGGTGATCGCCTTCATCAACACGTCCTGTGCCAGTTCCTCGGCGTCGTGGAGATTCCGCGCGTAGGCGAGGCAGACGGATAGTACCGCTTGAGCATGGTCCCGGATCAGATCCTCAGGAGTCATGCCACCCTCTTCCCTCGCCCACGAGGTCCGCCTTGGCAGTCACCGCCTGGCTGGTCTTCCAATCGCGACTGAAATCACTCTACCTACCCAGACGTGGGTGGTCACTAAAAGGTGACAGGATTCCGGGGCAAGGTTCGGTCAGACGTACGTTAGCCTCTGCTTTGCCAAGAGTGGAGAGTGATCGCCAGAAATGTAAGCCGCATTAGATGTTGAGTTTACGGCAGCGCAGCGACCAACAACCAGGCCGGAACCTGCCCAGGTTCGTCACGGAAACCGCATGACACACTGAAAGCGCGGACAAGCCGCGCTCACCGCTGCTACGGCAACGGCCGGCGGGCGAAGGCAAACCGTTCCCGCCAGTACTCTGAGTAGAGCGGATCGGTCGGATCCAGGCTGGACACCTGCACCTCCGGCCCGGAAGCATGAATGAAACGCATGCCTCCCAGCGACAGCCCCGTGTGCGAGACCCGGTGCGTCTCGTCGCAGAAGAAGATCTGGTCGCCCGGCTGGAGAGTCTTGAAATGCCAGGGCGTCGCCACAAGCTGGCCGACCAAAACCTGCTGGCGGGCGTCGCGGGGCATGGTCAGGCCGACGGTGGCATAAGCCGCTCCGGCCAGCCCCGAGCAGTCAATCCCCAGCCGACTGCGGCCGCCGAATACGTAGGGTGTGGTCAGATACTCGATGGCTGCCTCGGCCGCCAGCCGGCCAGCCGGACAGTCCGGGGGCAGACGCAGAAATTCCAGGGGTACGCCGGCCACGCACTGACCTCCCGTCGCGCGGATGCCTTTGGGAAGGCGAAGCTTCACCAGGTCGTTGTTTTCCCCGGCGGAATCGGCATGGCCACCCCCGTCCGGCAGCACTGGCAAACGGCTGCCGGCCGGCAGCCGGAAATCATCCACCAGATAGTCGCGCCGCAGAGTCGCCAGGCGAGCGTTTTCCCACTCGGCAAAGCCGGTCTCGTCAAGCCGCAGAATCGCGTCCCGCCGAACCCATCCGATGTAGCTGTCGGCGGCGTGCAGCAGCAGGTAGGTGCCATCCTCATTCTCATCCAGCAGGAAAACGCGTTCCCCCAGCAGGAGTTGGCTGTCCACCGGGGCCGTCTCCACCGGTCGGGCACGAAGCATGGCCATGGGGATCTGCACGACGCCAAACCGCTTTTCGCCCAGTCGGGCCGTGGGCAACGCGTTCACATCGAAACGCAACCGGCCGCAACGCAGCTGGCTGAGGATACGCTCCACCGCCTTGACCATCCGGCGATCGTTCGTGGTCGCGCGAATGTGCCAGCCTCTGTCGTCCTTCTCCACCTCCGTTTTCAAGTAAAAGAAGGTCACGTCGCTCAGAACGCGCTGGCAGTATTGGTCGATGATCCACTGAATCTCGGTGGCGGTTGCGGGGGGGCGGTCCAGCCGCCACAGCACGCGGTGCAATCCCGTTCGCCGTCGTGCCGATTCGATATCCGAGGCCCACGGCTGGCTGGCCGGCCGGTTTTCGGCCTCTTCACCTTCCTCCGGGATGGCCGGCCTGGTCTCTGCATGGCTCCGGGCGGCGTGGCTGTCGTCGCTGGTTGACGACTTGCGCGTACCCGCATCCGCCGCCTCGCGCGGGAACAGCCTGGCGCGCAACTCTTCCAGCTCAGCGCGGTGTTCACGCCACATGCGTACGATGGCGTTGTACGCACCGCGGGCCTCGTCGCGATGCCGGCCCCGCTGCGAGACCCACGCATCGAACGCCGGGTTGGACAGGTAGCCGAACGCGATGATCGCGGAGGGAATATCGCTGTCGGCCACCAGCGGATGCTGATTGAGGCGCTGTTTGAAGGCCTCCGCATGGTGGACCGTGGCCTGCACCTCTTCGCCCAGGCACGTGGCCAGGGCCCGTTCCAACGGCTGGTCGCGCCCGGCCGAATCGGTTGGCCAGATCGTGACCAGCACGCTGTCGGCCGACTGTCGCTGCACCCAGGTGTGATGCAGCGAGATGAACAGGTGTGAGCGCGACTCGACCGCCGTCTTCAGCCGGGCTGCGAGTTCTTCGCCGCGCCCTGTGTCGCTGAACGTAACCTTGCGATCGTCCCAGCGGGTCATGTGTACGACCGCGCCGGCCTTTCGGAGGTAATGCCACAGTTGCGCGGCTACCAGCATGTTGAGATCGTCCTCGACCTGGCCGCTTTTCACGCCGCGCACGCTGTCCCCGGAACCGCTCGCGTGGGGGAGATAACCGTCCGAGTGGGAGGCGCCGCCATCACCGGCGTCCAGGGTGATGACCAGTCCGGCCAGCACCCGCTCGGTGGGCACGAAGGGCTTATCGGCGGCGACCTCCAGCGGCTGCGCCCATGTCGAGACCGCGATGACACCAACAACCAATCCGGAAACCAGTGTCTGTTGCACGTTCCATTCCGTCCTGAGAGAACCAAGATTTCCGCGCGATTCGTTCCATACCCGGCACAAGGTTGTCGTGGCCGGGCACCATACCGCTCGTCCTGTCCGCAAAACGACCGGCCGTCCGGCCTATGACCGGAGATCCGCCCGACCGCCGCGGAAGCGGCTCGCGCTGCGCTGTCGTGATAATGGGGCCCGTCGTGGGCGTCCGGAGTGTGCCGGCCGCTTGGTAGACGGTCCCTGAACTGAGCGGTTCAGCATACAACATCCGGGCAAACCCGCCAACTGCGGGGAGCGATCCGTGGGGTTTTCCCCCCGGCCGTTAGGCGGAAGATCAGAAAACGAACAGCAAAGGCCGACACGTGTTCACCGTAGCGTGCCGCCATCGTGTGGGCGGCGGTTGGCGGTGGGCTGGCTGGCACCCGGTCCATAAAAAAGGCCCCGCCAGATGGCAGGGCCCGGTTCAATTCCTTCGTCCGTGTTCCTTACGTTCTCAGGTGCTGCCGTTGTCCTGTGCGTTAGCAGGCACGGGCCGGCCGATGAAATGCAGGAATTGCGTGCGGGTCAGCACCGGAATGGAGAGAGCGCGGGCCTCGTTCTTAAGGGCCTCAAACTGCTTCGTCGCCGCCTCGTGTTCGGCCTTGTGCTCGGCAGCGGTGTGAGCGCCGGTGCCCAAACCAGAATCCCCGGTCATGCCGGTCGGCGGGGCGCCCAGTACGACGAAGTCCGTGCGCGTATCCACCGTCTTGACGATCTTGCCGCCCCAATTCTCGATCATGCGGGCGACCTGCTGGCCGCCAGGATCATCAATCCGGCCGTCATAGTCCAGATCGAAATCACCGGCCACCACGAAGTTGAACTGGCGATTGCGGTCAAACACGGGGTTGGCGATGATGTCGCCCTCGACAATCGGGTCGCCGGGGGTGGTGGAGAGCACCTTCGCCTCCGCGGTGGTTTCAAACACCTGGCTCACCTCCAGCGCGGCCTTGCCTTTGCCGTCCGCGGGAATGCCGCGATGACGCGAGTAGACCGCGAAGTTCATGCCCGGCTTGACCCGGTCGCGTGCCCCCAGGCTGATGTACACCAGCTTCTGCCCCGGAACCAGCCGCACGATGGTCCCATCCGCGATCTGAATGGCCGCAAACTGATCGGCTGACGGGCGGAAGGAGGCCAGCGTCTCGCGCAGTTCCTGGATGCGGGTGTCGCGCTGGGCAAGCTGTTGCTCGAGGTTCTGCACCATCTGCCGCTCTCTGTTGAGATGCAGGCCGGCGGTGTCGGTAGCCGACGCCAGGCGGGCCTTCAGGTCGGCCACGTCCTTGGCCCACGCGTCGCGAGCCTCTTTGGACTCCTTTTCGAGCTGCTCATATTGGGTCTGAAGCTGGGCCAGCTTGTCGGTGTAGATCTTCTGGCTTTCCTGGGCGGTCTTGTTGAGGGCCTCGAAGTCGGCATTGAGCTTGTCGCGCTCGGCCGTCCGCTTGGCCAGCTCGTCCGCCGTCTCCCGGTACTTGGTATAAAGTTGCCGGACCGCCGACTTGAGATCCTGGTCCGCGCTGATTTTCAACTGTTCGTCTTTCACCAGCGGGTCCCGGATCTCGTCGAGCGCCTTCTGGATGTCACCGGCGCTGTTTGTGGCCTGGCCGATGGTTTCCTTGGCGAAGTTGCTCAAGTGCTGGTTGGCCTCGTTCGCCGTCCGCTGGGCCGCCGCGGCCGCAGTTTCCTGGTCGGTGGCGCGGCGATCCAGATCGGATTGAAGTGTGAATAGATATACGAATCCACCAAGTGAGGCGACGGTGAGGCAGACAAAGACGATCAGGGCTGCCTTCAGACCACTGCTACCGGCCGCCACCGGGGGTCGGGCCACTGCTGCCATAGTTAGAAACTCCCTGTCAGGGTGGGGGATCACACACACTGCGGGCCTGGCGTGTGGCACCTGACGCGGGTGTGCCGGCCACCGCATGGGATCCGCCCGCCAGGCGGATTATAGCCCCCGGCATTGTGCCCGCCGGAGGCCTTACTGTCAATTCGCAAGCTCGCCAGATGGCGGCCGGACTGTTATTCTCTTGGCTATGCACGCAAGTCATGACGGTCAATCGTCTAGGCGAACCCGCTCGGCCAGCGTTCGGCGGGTTATCGGGTTGATGTCCGGCACCAGTGCCGATGGGGTTGATGCAGTGGTGATGGACATCGCCGGGCGGGGCGAGCGCATGCATGCCCAAGTCGTTCTGCATCATCACCTGGGGTTTCCCACCCGACTGCGCCAGCGACTGCTGGCGGTCATGGCCCCGGCGGCCACGAGCACGGAGGAGATTGCCCGTCTCCACGCGGAATTAGGAGAGGTATTCGCCCGGGCGGCCCTGGGGGCGATCCGCCGGTTGGGATCTTCCCGGCCGCCGAGCCTGATTGGTCTGGCCGGCCAGACCGTCTGCCATTTGCCCGGCCGGCGGGGGGGCGGCACGGTAACCCTCCAACTCGGGGATGCCGCCCGGGTGGCCGCCCGTACCGGCCTGACGGTCGTGTCCGACTTCCGACAGTCCGACGTGGCTGCCGGCGGCTTCGGCGCCCCGCTGGTTCCTTGGACGGACTGGGTGCTCTTTCGCCATCCTCGAATCGGGCGGGCGGTGCAGAATATCGGCGGGATTGGAAATGTGACCTGGATTCCCCCCGGGGCTCGGGCCGCCGATGTGGTCGCGTTCGACACCGGTCCGGGAAATATGATCATCGACGGCCTGGTGGCCCTGGCGACGCAGGGCCGGGAGCGGTTCGACCGCAATGGCCGGCGGGCGGCCCGGGGCCGGGTGCTGACCAAAGTCCTGGAACGATGGCTGTCGCATCCCTATTTCAGGCTCCGCCCCCCGAAAACGACCGGGCGAGAGGATTTTGGCCGGCCTTTTCTTGAGCGGGAACTTCCCGTGTTGCAGGCCGCAAGCTCCAACCCCGACGACTGGATTGCAACGGCCACCGCGTTTACCGCGCGGTCTATTGCCTCTTCCTATTTTCGCTATCTTAACTGTTTTCACGGCCGTTCGCGGGCTTGTCCGACGGCCTTTGAAGTGATCCTCTGTGGGGGCGGAGCCCATAATGCCACGCTTCGGGCCATGCTTTCCAGGGCGCTTGCCTCGCTGCCGGTCGAAGACGTCCGCGGGTCCGGTGGCGGACGTTCGCGCGGAACGGCGGAAGCGGAGGGGACCTTTGCCGGTGTTCGCATCGGTATGATCGAGACTTATGGCATTTCATCGCAGGCCAAGGAAGCACTGAGTTTTGGCATTCTCGCGGCTGCGTGCATGGACGGCGTGCCGGGAAATTTACCCCAGGTTACCGGGGCGCGTTTTCCGGCCGTCCTGGGTCGGATCATTCGGCCTGCCAACCAAGGCTCGGGAGCATGAGGAACCATTCAGAATTTCGCGCTTGCGATGTAGACCTGCTGACGGCACGTGGATAGTATGTTTTGACTGCGAGGCGCCGGCAGCGATCGCGGTCACTAGGGGGGGAAATAAAAAAAATGTCGATTTCTCGAGAAAAACTCTTGCAACGATCGCCAGTCTTGGTAGAATGCGAGTTGGGTTTTTAGGTGGCAGGCGAAGGGCCGCCGCAGTCATCTCCGGAATGCGGCCCTCGCGGAGAGAGTGTCACGTGTCTTTTTTGACAAGGAGGGGCCGATTCCAGGTGGCGCCGATTAGCAGGCACCGTCAGGTTCCCAAAGAAGCGCCCCCTTTTAGATCGGCATAAGCCTTACGAAAGTGAACAATTGGTATGGTCTTCGGCGGCCATTGGCACCGTGCGCTGGTGGCCCCGTCCGGCTGGCTGGGTCTCTGAGTGGTTCGGAGATATTGTGTCGGCCGGAAAAGAGGCCAATCCGCTTTTTTCAAAGAGGAGGTCGGGATGAGAAAAGTTATCGGGATGACGGTCATCGCGATGCTGCTGGTCGCTCCGGCGTTCGGGCAGACCGCGAAGATCGAGTATTTCCTCCAGCTTGGTGGTAGCAGCAACGGCTTGGGGCTGTATACGCCGGGCAATGAGTATTCGGCCTATCCGAATGATCCCAGCGAGACCGGTCCGGAAGTGACCGATACGTTGAACTGGGCGGTCCGCGTTCAGGCCAGCGGCCAGCACAATGGCGTGGACATCTGGGGCGTGGCCAACGTTGTCTGGGACCTGAAGCTTTACAAGGCTGACAACGTGACCGGTATCGGCGAGGACCAGACGGTCGGCGCCGACGCCACGGTCGGCAACACCGGCTCCAGCGTGCAGGTGCCCTTCGGCTTCAGCGCCGATGCCCAGACGCCGGGCTTCTTCAGCAGCATGGATCCGGGCCTGGCGGCTGCGTTCGCCCGTACGTTCCGCGTCTACAACGGTGCGGGTCTCGATGACGGCGGCTCGCCCATCTATTCCACGATCGTTGATCCGGCCGATATTGCGGATGGCCCCGGCCTGAGCCGGTACACCTATCCGAACACCATGAGCAACTCGCAGGCCAAGTCGGGCACCCTGGTGGGCATGGGCGCCGGCTATACCAAGTTCGACTCCAGGCCCTGTGATCCGGATATCGATCCGGGTTGCACCAACGGGCCGGAGCGGTCTGGCGTGGGTCTCACTTCGGGTAGCTGCTTCCAGCTTGGCGATGCCTTCTCGAACATCATCGCCGAAGGTCAGCTCCGTCTGACCGGTCTGCCCCCGGGGCGGTACATCCTGAAGCTCGTGCCCGGCAAGGGCAACAACATCCTGCGTGGTGATACCGACGCGGCTTGCGAGGACGTGATCCTCGGCAACTTCGCGGCGGCCCCCGCTGAGTCCAACGTCGTCGGCGACGTGGTTCCGTTCGTGATTGCCGGCGCGATCCAGGGCACCCTGACGGTCAACATCACCCCGGCGGGTATTGGTGCCTGGTCCATCGACGGCGGCCAGACCTGGAACGCAGGCGGCGCGAGCCTCAATCTGGATCCGGGTCAGTACACTGTGACCTTCCAGGCTGTTGAGGGCTATGCCACGCCGGCCGCTATCAACACGGAAGTCTTCGCCGAC